>Ga0247611_10006996_pt1 | contig 14330 bp, 21 predicted proteins | sample 177DNAGHGhighgp2_FD_192422 | JGI IMG/M metagenome (GOLD analysis project Ga0247611, IMG submission 192422) | Sheep rumen microbial communities from Palmerston North, Manawatu-Wanganui, New Zealand - 1770 DNA GHGhigh gp2 | ecosystem: Host-associated > Mammals > Digestive system > Stomach > Rumen...
TAAAGATGCAAAAACAGAGCATCAGCCATGTTGAAATCCACTCATAATCGTGTAGGAAAAATTCAATCTGTTAAAATGGGTGTGTTCCAAATTACACCTGTAAATTCAAATGATGTTTCTGATATGGGTATTAGTGATACTTCAAGTATTGAAAAGAAAATTACGTCTGTTGCAAATGTTACTTTCAGTGTAAAATAATAAAAAGGAGGTTATATGAAAAAGATTGTTTTATTAGCTTTAGTTTTAGGTGTTGGGCTTAGCGTGCCTGCAATGGATATCCCGCCTTCTGTCGGTGGTTTGATTAATGATGTTGGCTATATGCAAAATACTGATTCTCAGTTAAAGCTTCTTGAGCAGGATATATTCAGAAAAGATGAATATAATGAATTTAAAGATATGAAGCAGGTTAAAGAAGCTCGTAATAAAAGACTGAACTTAGAACAAAATTATCAGGAAGTTCAACGTCAACAACAAAATCAGGTAAATACATATAATCAGGATATTAATTTCGTTAAAGAAAACGGAAGACTTATGCTTAAACGTATTGATTAATATTTATCCAAATATAATTTTATTATCTAAAAACCTTGAATATATTTAATCATATTCAAGGTTTTTATTTTATTCAATTAATCATTTTTGAAATTCCAAAATTCAGGATTTAACATTACAATAAACGGTATCAATTCAAGACGTCCGACTAACATGTTTATTGTAAGAATTACTTTTGTAGAAATTTGTAAGCTGTCAAATGAACCCATTGGTCCAATTTGTCCAAATGCCGGACCTATGTTCCCAATTGCTGCAAATGTTGAGGTGAAACCAATCGTATGGTTATGTTCAATCAGAGTTACTGCAATAGCCGAAACTCCAAAAATGATTAAATATTGGAATGCAAAAATTATAACTTGTCTTAGTACTTCCGTGGATATAGCTTTATCGTTATGTTTTACGGGGATAACTGCATTTGGATGAAGTACTTTTGAGATTTCATTTTTTAGGATTTTGAATATCAACAGTAATCTCGCAATCTTAATACCACCTCCGGCAGAGCTTGAACATGAACTTATTATCATAGCTAAAACGAGCATTATTTGAGCGGAATACGCCCAGTTCGTGTAATCACTGCTTGCAAAACCCGATGACGTCATAAGACTTACTACCTGAAATACAGCGTGTCTGATCGCATCGCCAAACTCATAATAGTTAACAAATAATAGCGGAAATGCTACTAACAATGTTAATATAATTATTGCGAAAAAATAAACCCGAAATTCCTCATCTTTAAATAATACTAACGGATTTTTTTGTTGAAAAGCTTTATATTGCAGATTGAAGCTTGTTCCTGCCAACAGCATAAATATCGTTATAATTATAGTTGCTGCAGGTATTTGGTACCCCATTATACTGTGAGCATGCGGAGAAAATCCGCCTGCTGACATTGTTGAAAATGCGTTGCATACCGAGTCGAATAACGGCATCCCCGTTATTTTTAACAGTATTATCAAAACTATAGTCATTCCCAAATATAATTTCCATAATGTTGATGCGGTATTTCTTACTCTGGGAGTAAATTTGTCCTCTGTTGGCCCCGGAGCCTCGGCAAAAAACATTTGGCGTCCTGCTACTGCAAATTGAGGTAATACTGCTATAAACATGATTATAATTCCCATACCGCCAATCCATTGGGTAAGACTTCGCCAGAAAAAAAAGGCTTTAGGATAATCGAAATGCGTTAATATTGTTGCTCCCGTTGTTGTAATTCCGGATGTTGCTTCAAATATACTGTTTATGATTGAAAGATTAAAAAACGGATACGGTATTGCTGATATTAATGCAAATATTATCCATGAAAATGCAACGATAAATAAACCTTCCGATTTTTTTATGTCATTAAGATTTTCAAGTTGTGCTGATGAGGGAACAATTTTCCTCATCAGGTATCCTGTCCCTGCGGAAATTACTGCTGCACTGATAAACGGAAATACAGAGTTTAAATCATGATAATACAAAGCTACTATAGCAGGTGCAACCAAAACCAAACCTATGTACATCATTATTAAACTTATTGCATTTACAATATAACTTATTCTCATATTAATTCACCTTGAAGAATTCTTTTATAGTATTTGCATCTTCTGACTTTGTAAATATTATAAGGATGTCTTCATATCTTATGTCAGTGTCCCCTTTTGGAATTATAACTTTATTATTTCTTTGCACAACCCCTATTATTGCAGCTGCAGGCAGATGTAAATCCATAATTTTTTTGCCGCTAAATTCCTGTCTGACAGGTATTTCTAATACTTCACCTTGTCCCTGTTCGACTGTCGCAAGTATATCCGCATCATTTTCCGCTAAATCGTTCTTAACTTCATTTAATGCAGAATTCTTTGGTGATATGGCTATATCTATACCTACTTTTTCAAACAGAGGAATATTAAGTACCTGAGAAACTCTTGCGATTACTCTTTTTACGCCAAGCTGTTTCGCAATTAACGAGCATAACAAATTCCTTTCATCATTGTTTGTTACGCTTATTGCAACGTCACATTCATTAATAGATTCATTATCCAATAATTTTAAATCAGTTCCGTCACCGTGAATTATTAATGTATGGGACAACTCATCCGATAGTTCTTCGCATCTGGTGTAATTCGCTTCAATAATTTTTGTTTTAATTTTTAGTTTTTCCAAATTTTGAGCAAGCATTAAGCCAACTTTACCTCCGCCAATTATTGCAACGCTTTTAACATATTCTTTCTCGTGAAAGAATGTACCTGCAAGTATATCCAGTGAATGGGATGTTCCCATAAATATAAGCTTATCCTCTGCTCTCAATTCAGTTTCACCATTCGGGATAAACAAATTACCATTTCTTGTAATTCCAACTATCAATGTGTCATTTGTAAAACCGCATTCTTTAACTTTTTTATTAACTATTGTCAGATTAGGGTTTACTTTATATTCAAGTAATCTCGCCCTGCCGTCAGCAAAATTTTCTACATCCAGTGCCTGAGCAACTGTTACTATTCGGAATATTTCCTGCGTAAGTAGTTCTTCAGGCCATATAATATAATCAATAAAGAAATCACCGTACAGTCCGCTGCTTTTTTCATAGTATAGAGTGTTTTTGTATTCTTCCCTTGAAACAAAGCATATTGTCCTAATTCCGCTTATTTTTTTTGCGGCAAGACAAGCTACAATATTGGCTTCATCAATACCCGTGCAGGCTATAAATATGTCGGAATTCAAAATATCTGCCTGCTTTAAAGCCTTCATATCACAAGCATTACCCTGTATAAAACTTATGTCCAACTTAGAAAACTCGTCTTTTCGGTTTTCTTCTTTATCTATAATCGTTATATCGTGGTCTTCAAAAAATTCTGTTGCCAGTAAGCATCCTACTTCCGTTGCCCCAAATATTACTATTTTCATAAGTTTTCCTTCATATTAAAAGTTGATACTTGAAATAAGTACAACTATAATGTTTTGTATTATACCCAGTGCAATTAGTGCTATTATTGGTGATATGTCTATCATTCCCATCGGCGGTATAAATTTTCTGAACAAATCCAAATATAAATCCGCAGTCTGCTGTATGGTTTTATATGGCTGCTTTCTATAATCAATGCTTGGAATGAATGTAAGTGCACATCTTATAATTATTATTAGCCAAAATAACGAAAATACTGCGTTTATACCGTTTATTATTGCAAATTTCATGATTAATTATGTCCTTTTCCTTATCTATAATTGTGAATTGGATTTGGTATTTTTACACTCACAGTGATTGCGTTCTGCAGGAATTTTCTCAATCATCTTAAATAATAATTTTTTGAGGTTTTCTACATTTGAATTGAATACTTCAATTACTTCGTGGTGTGATACCGGAGGTACATCTCCCACGAGTCCTGCATCATAGTCTGTAACAAGTGTAATGTTCAAAGGACACATATCCAATTCCTTAACAAGGTAATTCTCAGGAAATGCTGACATGTTAATTACTGACCAACCCTGATTTGTAAAGAATTTAGATTCGGCTTTTGTTGAAAATCTTGGACCGTTGATTACAACAATAGTTCCTTCTTCATGAACAGTAATACCTAAATCTTTTGCTGTATCAATTGCAAGTTTTCTTAATTCCGGACAGTAAGTCTCTGCAGATGACGGATGTGTAACTATAGGACCTTCGAAGAAAGTTGATTTTCTACCGTCTGTCCAATCTATAAACTGATCGCATATAACAAAATCTCCGGGTTTTATATTTTTTTGTAAACTTCCAGATGCACAAGGTGAAATTACTCGTTCTACACCTACTGATTTCATAGCCCATACATTTGCTCTGTAATTAATCAAATGAGGCAAAATGGTATGATTTCTGCCGTGCCTTGGCATAAATGCTACTTTGTGTTCTCCTATTTGACCGATAAAAAGATTGTCACTAGGCATACCGTATGGAGTTTCTATTTTTACTTCTTCAATATCGTCTAAAAATTTGTAAAATCCTGATCCGCCAAATACACCAATTGTTGCTAATTTTTTATCTGTCATTTATAACTCTCCTTGTAAATTCTTCTTCGTCATTGATTTTAACAGAAAAAATAAACTTGTGCAATTCTGTAAAGGTGAAAATGTTGACTTTAAGAAAAATATCATTAATAAAACTGTAAATCTCATATAAACGGATGATTTTATTCTAAATTATTAAATCATCATGTATATAGTCCGTTAAAATATATGAGTAAGTAGAGGTAGTATAAATGAGATTAAACGGCGGAATTGAATATTTCCAAGACGGTATCAGAACCCCGTTATATGCTATGCAGGTTCAGCAGCAGTTGCTTAGTATTCATAACGGAAATATCGTTGGATTTGATAAAGTCGGTTATCAGAGACAGGAAGCTGTAATTTCTTCATTTAAAGAATTTATAGGTGTCCATGGTATATCCACATCTACTGATGATAAGGTTGGTCGTATTACTATGACCAAGAATCCTCTGGATTTGGCAATTGCAGTGAAGGGTTACTTTCAAATTCAGACTGATAACGGAATAAAATTAACCAGAGATGGCAGATTTAAAATTGACAAAGAGGGTAATCTTCTCAGTTTGGAAGATCATAAGGTTTTATCAGAAGCGGGTGTACCTATAAAGTTACATATTGTGCCGGATGATATTGCCAAAATAAAAATTTCTGATGACGGTAAGATTAGCGTCTTTAATGATAAAACCCGAAAGCTTGAAGGTGTCGCAACTTTAGGAATAGTTGATTCTCATGGACTGCTTGTTGAAGAACCGATTATAAAGCAGGGGTATTGTGAATTTTCAAACGTTGCGATGGCTAATGAATTCATGGAAATGATGCCTATTATAAGAAATTTCGAAGCTAACAGACAGATGTTTTTAATTCAAAATCAAAATCTGCAAAAGTTGATAAGTCAGTTAGGACAACAATAGAGAGGTTTTAATGTATGCATAATTTACAGGGAATAATTAGAAGAAGCACATCAAACGCACTTAATCAGTGGGAGCGTTTAGGTTATGTTGCAAATAATTTTTCCAATATGAATACAAAAGGTTACAAAAATGTCAGATTTGAACAGTTGTTGACTGAAGACGGATATTTGACCGGTGCTGTCAGAACGGATTACCATCAAGGTTCTTTGCAGGTGACGAGTAACCCTTATGATTTGGCTATTGATGGACAAGGTTATATACCTGTTTTTTCTGAAAAAGGACAGGTGGCATATACAAGAGATGGTGCTTTTAAACAAGGTAAAGACGGCTATCTTGTAACTTCTGACGGTTGGATTGTAGGTAACGGCATACAAATTCCGTCAAATTCTTATAGATTTGAAATTAAACCTAACGGAGAAGTCTTTTCTTATGAAAAGGGTGATGCAAAGGGTAAAAAATTGGGTACTATTCCGCTTGTTGTCTTTGCAAATCCTGAGGGTTTAGATTTATGTGACAACAATAAGCTAAAACCTACCGATGAATCGGGTGAACCGGTGCTTATAAAAAAACACGAGAGATTTTGCCAAAATCAACTGGAAAATTCAAATGTCAGCGTATTCGGTTCTGTTACTGATATGTTGAGATTGAATGCTTCAATGCTGGCAAGTACAAAGATGATGAAAGTCGTTGATGATATGTATAACAAATCTATTAACATAAGAGAATCATAATAATAAGAGGATAATGATATGTATACACCGTTAAACAGTATGGGCAGAACAGAATTAATGTTAGATTTGATTTCACAAAGACAAGTTGCTTTGGGTTCAAATTTAGCAAACGTTCATACTCCGGGTTATGTAAGGAGAGATATTAATTTTGGGGAATATCTGAGTTCAATGAATAGTCCTCTTGAAACAAAGTTATCTCAAAAGCTGGGACCTTCTGCAATTATTGAAGAGCATTTCCAAGAGCAGATAAGACCGGATAAGGAATTGTTGGAAATCCAAAATAATGCACTTCTTTATAGTATGGCGACAAGAAGAATGTCAAATATTATAACTGAAATGAAAACTGTGATAAATGTTGGTAAGTAAGGTTAAATAAGGTAATAATTATGGGTATACTTGAATCAATGAATATTGGCGGCAGAGCGTTAAGGGCTCACGGTTACAGGTTGGATGTTCATACTAAGAATATCGCAAACGTTGATACTCCTAATTATGTGAGAAAAATTCCTATCCTTAATGCAACTGAAGATATCTCATTCCATGGTTTGATGAATGAGATGAAGGAAGATGTTTTTGGTGTAGGTACATTGCCTTATTTACAAGGTGGAGTCGTATTCACTGGCAGCGTTGAGGATCCTACTTTAGGTGATAAAATTTATAAGCCGGGACATCCTGATGCTGATGCTAACGGATACATAAGAGCTTCTAATGTTAATCCTACCGTAGAAATTGCCGATGCAATTCTGGCACAAAGAGCTTATGAAGCAAATCTGGCTTTGGTTAATATAAGTAAATCTATGGCTCAAAAGGCTGTTGAAATCGGCAGATAATTCCACATTAAATAACCTGTTTATAAAATCTTCTGGATTTTTTTCGTATGGCTGTGTAATATTTTGGGTTCTTTTTTTTGAGGTATTCCTTTAGTGCGTTTACCGAATTTTCATTAAGTTTGTAATACTGTTCAGATTTGCCATATTTTAAAGGTTTTGTATATACAAATGTCGAAAGATTAAAATTACACATCCAAGATGCAAGTGTCTTGTAGTGAACTTCTATAATTTCAGCAAGTTCTTTGACTGTCATAAAACGCTTAAATTCTTTTACCATTTATATCCGCTCCTGTTACAGCATTTTGATATAAGTTCTAATGTAGTTTGACATTCCAGTTTTATTTTTGCTCTGGATAAGTAACTTCTGACTGTCCAGTAGCTTATACCAAGTTGTGTTGCTACCATTCTGTCACTTAACCCTTCTTTTTTTAATTTAATAATAATACTTTCCCGTTGAGTAAATTTAATGGTTTTCATGACTTCCTCCGTAAAATCTGTGTTTGCGGATATATATGCAAATTTGAATAGTGATATTGTTATTTCAATAAAGATTAGGTACTTGCCAGTTTCTTCATTTTAGAATACAATACCAATGTGAGTAGATAATTTAGGCTTTTTATCCGCAATGTATATTTTTATATATATACCAAAACGAATAAAAATGCAATACCAAAATGGATAATAATTTTTTAAATCGTTTAAAAGAAGTAAGAAAATATTTTGGTTTAAGTGGTTATTCTTTTGCCAAAAAGCTGAATATACCTCAGCCAACGTATTTGAGGTATGAAACAGGGGAACAAAAGCCCTCAGGACGTTTAATCAAAGCGTTAGTGCTTGAGTGCGGTATAAATGCCTACTGGTTATATACAGGTTTGGGTGCAATGTTTTATGATGCTGAATTAAATTCAGGTAACCGTCAAAATGATACAAGTGTTGAAGAAAAGTTGTCCGGATTTGGGCGTCGTTTGTCTCAATTACAGGAACAGCACAATTTTCTTGACAGAGAGATGGCAATTCTGCTTCAAGTTTCTGAAAGACAGTATGTATCATTGGTTGCAGGCTCAAAAATACCGGATATAGCTGTACTGAACAAAATAAAACAAAATTTCAAGGTTTCAATTGACTACTTATTGTACGGAGAATAATTTACTATTTAATTTCTCCGGTTTTTGAGTTTATTTTTACATTATGAATTTCTTCCAGACTTTTAGTAGTATTAAAATATCTGTAGTCAATTTTTTTATTTGTCTTATTTATAAGCTCTTGTATTTCTCTTGTATTCTCTGCTGTATATGTTTTCAGAGATTGAATTTCACAGTGAACAACAGTTCCAAAAATGAGAAATAATATGACTATTACTACGAACAGTCTGTTTACTTCATTCATCATAAAGTTTTTTGTGTCAGAAAACAAAATGTTAAAATTTCTAATCATAAAATCCTACTCTTAATTCCAATAATTGTTTATATACAATATTTACTGAAATTATAAAACGTAATTATAAGGGATGTATAACAGCTTATTTTGTTGGATGATATATAATTCTGCCAAAAAAATGGGCAAAAAAGCTTGCATCTTTGAATAAAAAAATCTCTGAAAAAGCCTACTACATCTGTCCAATCGCAATCTTAACAAATAATAACACTACGAAATGTTATGATTTGCCTGAAAATTGCTGAAAAATTTTGGCACAGAGTTATAATAAGAATAGCCCGGTAAAACGGTAGAACAGATGTAAGTCCATAGCAGTGTTCTGTTTTGAAGTTTTACAATACGGGGTAGGAGGTGTTATGTTGTTATGTTGTAACCGCCGTTTTAGAGGCGGCTATTATCGTGTGCTGTCAAACAGACAGAATTTTTACAGGCGTATTGAGTTTGGGATTTGTCCGGAATGCGGAAATTACAGATTTCTTGATTTAAGAATTCTTGAAGGAAAATTGAGAGAAAAATATCTTTCGGGAAAAGCTGCGGAGCAGGCGTTTGAAAAGGTTATTAAAAAGCTAAGGAATGAAAAACAGGGTACATTATCAAATCAGAATTTTTATTTTGGCGATTTTAAAATTTCACGCAAAAAAGATGCTGACGGAAACCCGATTTTTATTCAGTTAAAACGCAATTTTAACAATGAAATCCAAGTCCTTGGTGAAGTTGATACGGTGGTTTATAAAATTTGTAATGAGTAAAGGAATAGTATGACGAAAGATTCAAAATATAAAAAAGAATACTCAAAAATGATAGTTGATTTTTTTAATATTCCGCACACTATTGAAAAATATGAAGTTACTACCGACAAAAATGGCGAAAAGGTGAAAAGTGTTGAAAAGCCTAATCCGCTTCCTACATTCGAAAAATTTGCCGTTAAAATCGGGGTTTGTACGGATATTTTAGAGGAGTGGTGTATAAAATATAAAGAATTTGAGTTAGCTTGCAGGCAATGCCGAGAATTGCAGAAAGATATGCTTAATGATCTTGCAATGCGTGGATTTTATAACCCTACTTATACGATATTTGTGGCAAAAAATATAACAGATATGAGAGATAAGCAGGATACTGTAAAAAATGATTTTGAAGATGTCAGAACAGCTTACCTGGAAGCAATGAAAAACTTAGGAATACAATGTGATTAGAATATTATGTGATTTTTTTAGGTGTATATAGATTTCTTTTCAGAAAATAAAATATTTTGGCTGCCTTAATGGCAGTTTTTTCAGTGCGTAAATTTAAGTAAAGGAGGTTAACATGAAAAATGCTGAAAAACCGGACGTTAAAAATGACAGGACTAAATATCTTGAAAATGCTGCAAAAACCATTTTTAAATCAGGTCAGGAAAATTTGTCTGATGCAGGTAAATCTAATACTACGGAAGATGAAATTGTCAAACTCAAAGATGAAATATTGAAGTTAAAGAAAGAAAATTTCAATATTAAAACGCTTGCTGCACTTGAAAAATCAGGTTGTCTAAAACCTGAATTGGCTGCAAAAGCTATCCCTGATGATTGTGAGAATATTCAGGAATGGGTTGAAGGGTTTAAAGCTGAAAATGATATTCTGTTTAAAAAACCGTTGCAAAATCATGGAAGCAGTTTCAAACCTACTCAGGGAACAAATTTGAGTCCTGTTGAAATTATGAATAATTTTATCAGAGGAATTTAAATCTTACTCCTTTCTATTATTTATCTACTCTGCCGCCATATTTTATGGCGGTATTTTCTTACCGTAAATTCGGTACTTATGTTTTTATGAAAAATCTGGCGGATTATTTTTCAGGATAACTTTTTTGTCCGCTCATAGTAATACTGTTAAGTATAGGAGAAAATCAAACATGACTACAAATGTTATTACAAGAGCCAACAGTGAGGCTTTAATTCCTGTTGAAATTTCAAATGAGATTATTAAAGAAGTTCCGACTTCTTCAAAATTACTGCCTTTGATGAGAAAACTTCCAAATATGTCATCAAAGCAAAAAACATTACCTGTTCAGAATGCTTTGCCTGAAGCATATTTTCTGTCAGGTGATATGGCACAGAAACAAACGACAAAAGCGGAGTGGGAAAAATTAACACTCACAGCAGAAGAATTGGCTGTTATTATTCCTATTCCAGAAGCTGTTTTGGATGATTCTTCTTTTAATATATGGGAAGAACTCAAACCGCAAATTGTTGAAGCACTTGGTATTGCAATTGATGGTGCGATATTATTCGGTACCAACAAACCTGATAGTTGGCCTACGTCAATTTATGATGGAGCTTTAGCAAAACATCAGGTTGTTACAATGGGTTCGGGAGATGATATTGCTGATGATATTATTGGTGTTGACGGTGTGATGTCTAAAGTTGAAAATTCCGGTTTTATCGTAAACGGTTTCTTGGCAGATGCGACTTTTGAAGCTCATTTAAGAAATTTAAGAGATGCAAATCATAATTTATTATATTCAAATTCTTTATTAAGTTCTACCCCGTCAAGTCTTGTTGGAAGACCTGTTGAATATGACAATAACGGAGTATTTGATGCTAACAAAGCACTTATGATATGCGGTGATTTTTCAAAGGCAGTTTATTCTATCAGACAGGATGTAACTTATAAAGTGCTTGATCAGGCAGTTATTCAAGATACAGAAGGCAATATTGTCTACAATCTTGCACAACAGGATATGATTGCATTGCGTGTTGTCATGCGTCTGGGTGTTCAGATTGCAAATCCTGTAACAAGAAGAAAAGGTAAGGCAGGTTATCCGTTTGCCGTTCTTGCACCTGCATCGGCATAATATTCCTGTCAGTATAAATATAACTAATTAAAATAGGAGAAAATAATATGACTGTATATAATGATTTAATTAATATATTATTTAAGTTGCCTGATGGCAGGTCGTTAGAAGAATATTTTAAAAATATACTTCTGCTAACAAAAATATCAGAAGGGGATTTGCAAACGGGAATTACTTTTCCTGCATCAGGAATTAAAAAATATTCATCTTATGATGAAATTATTGTTGACTTTAAGCCGACTTCTCAGATTGCTCTGGAAGCCTATTCAATTTTTGCCCAGAAAAATAATTCTCAGACTCCGTCACAGGTTAAATATTTAATTGTTGCTGAGCAAAAATCAAAAGAATCAGTTAAGGTTGCTTTAGATAGAGCAAAAGCTGCAGATGGCAAATTCGCCAAAATTGTTCCTACTTCAAGAACCGCTGCGGATATAGCTGCTCTTGCCGAGTGGTGCTTGCTGAATGACAGATTTTGTGATTTTGTTGTAACAAATGCTGCGGATGTCGAAGCTATTGTAAATGGCGGAAATAACTATGCTTATGCGATTTTTAGAAAAAATGCAAACGAAGCTGTAGCATCTGCAGTTGCTTCAACTTCTACCTGCGGAAAGTTTGGCTCAAAATTTGGCTCTGCTCAGTTTACGGAATTAAAAGGTGTATCAGCCGAAGCTTATACAGGTGAAGAAATTTCTAATATGAAAGCGAAAAATATTGCATTCTATACAAATGTAAGTCCAATAGATGGCGGAGAAACCGAAAACTTTGGATATAACTGGGTAATTGGTTCAAAAATGCTTGGAGGTGAATTACGTCAGCGTGAAATGATAAAACATTATATTAAGAAGTCTATAGGGCTTATGGCGTTAGAATTTTTTAATCAAAAGCCTTTATATGATGAAACAGGAAATAATTTATTGTTAACTATGGCTGAAAAGCGTTTTAGAAGTTTTCAAACTTATAACCTTGTTATTCCTACTACAGGTGAACAAATCGGATTTGAACTAAAAGTTACACCAATTCGTGTCGGCAAAAATAGTATTATGAATACTGATATTGAGGCATATCAAGCTAAACAGTATAAATTATCAGGATACTATTATGATGCAATTGTTGGTGAAAAAGTCGATTTTACCTTTACAGTTGATCCATCCGATGAAGAAGTTTCGCAAATTCTCGGGGGTGATGGAGAATAGTAATGATTTTGGTTAATACAAATATAGGAGATAGAAAAAATGACAGTTTATGACGCAAAAAATATTCAATTTGTATGGCGTGGTGTTACTCTCACAGGTGCCGGTGACAGCCATGCATATAGTATTACACAGGTTAATTCCAGCATTACTCCTTATAAAGGGGTTCAGGGTGAAGGCTTAAATATCGTAAACAATAATCGACAGTGGCAAATTTCAAGAAGCTTTAAAGTTGATAGTGAGTCAATGCCTATGTTGTTAGAGGATAATATGAATATCGTTGAGGATACTCTTGTATTAAGAGATTTGAATACCGGACGAGACGATGTTTTCTCTGAATGTGTAATAATAAATGTTGAGGGTGAAAGTGATGCAGGTACAAGAAAAGTTACCTGGAACGCTCTTGGCAGAAATAATAAATAACAATAAATAATACGCTGTAATTGACAGGGTAACCGATTATTCGGATACCCTGTCTTTTATGTGCAGGAAGGAAATATAATGTCGGATAATACTTCTATGGCGGCCATTTATTTGCCGTTAAAACCTAATAATTTTAGTGTGCCGGGTTCTTCATTAATAAAGAATATAAGGCAACAAATTTCTCGGTCGATAAGCAAGGCGTCCGGATTAAATTTGAATAATTTTAATCCTGCTGTTTTTGCAGTTAATATAGCTGCAACGTGTAAAAATGTATCTGATGTTCAGTATATAATGGCAGTTTTATCATTATTGACAGAAAAGAAAGCTGTTCGTAATAAAATTGTGTTAGATATGTTTTTTGATTTGCTGGCACCTGTTTTAAATATGCAGTGTTACCAAATGGGGTTTAGTAATCTTAATCAGATGAAATCTGCAATTCAAAGCGGTATAAATGTAGATATTTCTGCTTTTTTGCAAGGGTTATATAATTCTTTATCGATATTTAATTCTGCCCAGAAGGTTAATGTTGTTTATAAAAAGTACGGAGATGTCTTAAACATAGATGTGGTCAAAGCCTGTTCGTTTGAATTTAGTGTTAAAAAGGCAGAGCATTCGATTGCTGATATAAATGCTGATTTGAATACCGGCGGTTTTAAAATTCCTCTTGGGTTAGTTAATTCGTCCTGTAATTTTGTGGTAAGCCCTTTAAATGTAGTAAAGATGTCTTTTAAGGGAAATATTTACAATCAAAACGGGGACTTAGTCAAGACTAATTACATTATGCAAAAGCTCTCATATTGTATGTCTTCAGGTATTCTTGTTGCATTTCGTATAGGTAAAGATGTTTATGAAAAATGTTTAATTGAGTCTGTGCGACCACGAATAGTTGATGCTTATAATTTAGAAATAAGTTTAGAGCTTAGTATTCCTTATAAAAAGGGATTTTTAAACGTGTAATGTCGCAAATATTTTGCAAAATCAATGTATAGCGAGGTGAATTTATGAAGTTAAATAAGTACGGGTTGAGGGTAGATTTACTCTCGGATAAAATTGAAAATAAGTTCAAAATGATTAATGAACTCTTGGATACCAAAATAAATTTAAAGCCGGAAAGCATATTGTCTAATATATTTGTTGCGGTATCAGAACTTGAACAAAGTATTGAAAATCAGATAGCATTTGTATTAAAACAATTTGATCCCGATACTGCAGAAGGTATTTATCAGGACGCTTTATATGAAAGAAGAGCTGTTTCAAGAAATTCAGCAAAACCGACAGTATTTACTGTTCAGGTTTCAGGTGTTAAAGACAAACAGGTTGATTCAGAAGAATTAGTCCTTTTATCAGAAGATTATGGTGATATCTTTTATAATGTGTCAGATTTTGTATTTAACAATGACGGTTTGGCTGTTGTGAAAATGCGTTCGTTTCTT
>Ga0247611_10006997_pt1 | contig 14329 bp, 9 predicted proteins | sample 177DNAGHGhighgp2_FD_192422 | JGI IMG/M metagenome (GOLD analysis project Ga0247611, IMG submission 192422) | Sheep rumen microbial communities from Palmerston North, Manawatu-Wanganui, New Zealand - 1770 DNA GHGhigh gp2 | ecosystem: Host-associated > Mammals > Digestive system > Stomach > Rumen ...
CCAACCTAAGGTACAAGACGGGCAGAACGCTCTCGTGCAAGTCGAAGGACGTGTATGAGGTGAGGAATCCCAAGGCACTCGGACTGCCGTCGCCAAATGTGTCAACGTCGTATGTGTTTGCCACAGGCGACTCGTTCTTCGCCTATCCCAACAACTATAACTATTACGTGCAATACTACAAGGACACCTTCCAGCACGGCGGCATATCCATGGAGGAGATGATAATCCCCCTGATATCCATGAAAGGCAGAAGGAGATAAACAAGATACGATAATGAAGATAACAATACAGGATACGGAACACTTACACGAGGCAGCGCGTGCTTTTCTTGCTGCCACGGAAGGCAAAGGCACATGCTTCGCCTTCTATGCACCTATGGGAGCAGGTAAGACCACGTTTATCAAGGCCGTATGTGAGGAGCTCGGTGTGACGGATGTCATAACATCCCCCACGTTTGCCATCGTCAACGAATACACGGACGGCGAGGGACAGCCCATATACCATTTTGACTTCTACCGTATAAAGCGTCAGGAAGAACTGCTCGACATGGGAGCTGATGAATACTTCTATTCCGGTTGCAAGTGCTTTATGGAGTGGCCGGAACTGGTGGAGGATGCCTTGCCTGATGATGTGGTGAGGGTGAGCATCACAGTGGAACCAGACGGCTCACGTGTCGTGGAGGTTTGAGAGTAATGGGTAAAGTGTAATGATAGTAAAGGGTAGGGGGTAAAAGAGTAATGAGATTATATAATTTCGTAATTAGAAATAAGAACCACAGATGACACGGATTATTACACGATAACCAAAGCTGCAAACAACTGATTACACAGATGGCTCTGCATGGTTATAATCAGTGAAATAGTTTTCTTAGGAAGTGGCAAAATCATTGTAATCCTTAAATCTGTGGTCGTTTATTAACATCAGAAACTTGAATTATATAAAAAGAAAAAAGAGTAGCCGACTAAAAGTCAGTTACTCTTTCTGTTTTTCTGTCGGGATGACCAGACTCGAACTGGCGACCACACGCCCCCCAGACGCGTACGCTAACCAACTGCGCCACATCCCGAAAATGCTGTGCAAAGATATTAATATTTTTCGAGATTGGCAAGCAAAAGAAGAGATTTTTTGTTAATTTGACAAAAATAGCAGTAATAGGTACACTTGGGTTACTTCTTTTTATAATTTATTTGTTATATTTGCGTTATATATGAAAGGAGGGGGAGAACGTAACAAGAAAAAACGAACACATATCATGCAGTATATTATCAACGCTCCCGAGAAGATTAACCACACCGTGGCACTGCCAGCCTCAAAAAGCATAAGTAATAGGGCGCTGGCCATCAACTACCTGTCAGACAGTGATACATATCCAGAGAACCTGAGTAAGTGTGACGACACCGATGTAATGGTCGATGCACTTGGCAGTATGCCATACGAGATAAACATTAAGGCGGCAGGTACCGCTATGCGCTTCACTACAGCAATACTGTCAGTGACTGAGGGTGAGCATGTGATAACAGGCACCGAGCGTATGCGCCACCGCCCGATAGGAGTGTTGGTGGATGCGTTGAGGAAGTTGGGTGCCGACATAGAGTATGTAGAGGCGGAGGGTTTCCCACCCTTGCGCGTAAGAGGCAGGAAACTGCGTGGGGGCAGACTCGATATCCCTGGTAACGTGTCGTCACAGTTTATCTCGGCGATACTGATGATAGGTCCTATGATGAGTGACGGACTGACGCTTCACATGACGGGTCATGTGATGTCAAAGCCTTACATAGACCTCACTATATGCACCATGAGAGAGTATGGCAGTGATGTGGACTGGACAAACGGTTCTACCATACGTGTGGAGCCGAGGGCCTATGCGCCTACGTCGTTTGTCATAGAGAACGACTGGAGTGCTGCCAGCTACTGGTATGAGATAGTGTCACTGCTGGGTAAGAAATATCCGAAGGCGGATTTGAAGGCTGTGCTGCCAGGGCTGAAGGATGGCAGCAGGCAGGGTGACAGTGCCGTAAGGTATATATTCAGGATGCTGGGGGTAAAGACAGAGTTCGCAGACAAGTCAAAACCGCTTGTGCCCACAGACGTGACGCTGTCACCGCAGCACCGCGGACTGCCGCGCCTGGACTTCGACTTCTCTGGTCAGCCAGACCTGGCGCAGACCATCGTGGTGACAACGGCGCTGCTTAATGTGCCGTTCCGCTTTACGGGCTTGGAGACACTCCGTATAAAAGAGACAGACCGCATAGCAGCGTTGAAGGCGGAGATGAGGAAACTGGGCTTTGTGCTTGATGACAGTGTGGAGGGCACCTTGTCATGGAACGGGGAGCGATGTGAGCCTATGGCTGAGCCGGCGATAGATACATATGAAGACCACCGTATGGCAATGGCTTTCGCACCGGCAGCCATAATGTTCCCGGGACTGAGAATAAATAATCCGATGGTGGTGACAAAGAGTTACCCTGAGTTCTGGAATGAGTTGCGTGCGGCAGGTTTTGATATTATAGAGGCTTAGATGATACGCATGGACAAACGTAATAAGATGAAGGCTGTATTACGCGGTATGACGCCGTGTAATACAGCCTTCTTGCGTTTGTGCGTGAGACTGCTGCCCCTGTGTGTATGCGTGGCGATGGTGGTGTCGTGCTCTACAAAGAAGAACACCAGCCTGACACGTTTCTGGCACGGGTTTACGGCACATTATAACATATACTACAACGGTACGCTGGCATATATAGACGCCTCGTTGGAGAAAGAGAATGGCAACAAAGACAACTACACGGAACGCATACCGTTATATACCGTGGGAAACAAAGCCAGTCGCGAGTTGGGTAAAGCCAATTATGAGACGGCGATAACAAAGGCTGAGAAAGCTATACAACTGCACAGCATAAAGGCAAAGCCTGAGTGGAACAAGGACCGTAAGAAGACTGCCAAGGACATTGAGTGGCTCTCACGCAAGGAATATAACCCGTTTATATGGCGTGCGTGGATGCTTATGGGGCGTTCGCAGTTCTATAAGGGTAGTTTCGATGAGGCTGCCGCCACGTTCTCATATATGTCACGTCTGTATAAGGGACAGCCTGCCATATATGGCAAGGCAAGGGCGTGGCTCGCCAAGTGTTATATAGAGAGTGGCTGGATATATGATGCGGAGGACGTAATACGCAATATGCAGCGCGACAGCATAGACTGGCGTGCGCAAAAGGAGTGGGACTATACCTTGTGTGACTATTACCTGCACACCGACAATATCCCTGAGGCAGTGAATTATCTGCGTCGTGTGATAAAGCATGAGATGCGCCGCAAGCAACGCGCCAGGGAGTATTACCTCCTGGGACAGTTGGAGGCAGCTCAGGGAAACAGGCAGGAAGCGTTTGACGCTTTCAAGAAGGTGGTAAGGTTGAACCCTCCGTATGAACTGGCGTTCAATGCACGTATCTCCATGACAGAGGTAATGGCTGCGGGACAGTCAAAGAAGATGATTAGTAAGCTGCGCCGTATGGCACGTGATGACAATAACAAGGATTATCTTGACCAGGTGTACTATGCCATGGGTAATATCTACCTGGCGGAGGGAGATACCACATCAGCCATAGGAGCTTATGAGAAAGGCAATGTGAAGGCTACGCGCTCGGGAGTGGAGAAAGGCGTGTTGCTGCTGCATCTGGGTGACTTGTACTGGCAGTTGGAAAAGTATGGCGATGCACAGCGTTGCTATGGTGAGGCTATAGGTATGCTTGACAAGGAACGCCCGGACTATGAGGAACTGTCAAAACGTTCGAAGGTGCTTGATGAGTTAGCACCATATACGGAATCCATACATCTGCAAGACTCTCTGCTTGCTCTCTCAGTGATGCCGGAGAAAGAGCGCATTGCTGCCATTGACAGGGTGATAAAGGCCCTTCGCGACAAGGAGAAAGAGGAGGAGAGCAAGAAAACCGAGGCCGAACTGGAGAAACGCCAGCAAAAGTATGGTAACCCCAATATGCAGCCAAAGAACAACACTCCTACTCTGCGTACTCCATCTGCACAAGGACAGGCAGGAGCATGGTACTTCTATAACATGCAGGCGGTGGCTCAGGGAAAGCAGACCTTCCAAAGAATCTGGGGCAGACGTGAAAACGTGGATGACTGGCAGCGTTCTAACCGTACCGTGGTGGGACAGATAAGTGATATGAGCAGTGAGCCGACTGATTCTTTAGATGAATACGAAGACGAAACCGTATCGCTTGAGGGTGATGCCAGAGGTGGTATGCCAGTAGTGAATGACAGTCTGGCGCAAGACCCTCATACTCGTGAGTATTATCTGGCACAGATACCGTTTACTGATGAGCAGAAGGCGACTTGCCATGATTTGATAAAAGAAGGTCTGGTAAAGTCGGCGATAATATTCAAGGATAAGTTAGACAACCTTAGGCTGAGTGAGAAACAGTTTGACAGATTGTTAAGGGACTATCCTGACTATGACCCGAAGGATGAGGTGTATTACCATCTCTTTCTGTTGCACTCGCGTAAGGGAGAGCATGACGTGGCAAAGACCTATGTGGACAGTCTGAAGGAGTGTTGTCCGGAGTCAAAATACACCATACTGCTAACAGACCCTTATTACGCTGAGAATGCCAAGTTTGGTAAGCATATAGAGGATTCGCTCTATGGCGCCACATACGAGGCGTTCAAGAACGACCGCTTCCAAGAGGTGTATGACAACGTGACACTCTCTGAGACGCGCTTCCCGTTGGGTGATAACCGTGACCGCTTTATTTTCTTCTATGGCATGACGAAACTCAATGACGGCGACGGCGATGAGTGCGTGGCAGCGATGGAGAGAATAATCAAAGAGTATCCGGAGAGTAGCGTGAGCACTATGGCTGGTATGATTATAAACGGAGTGCGCTCTGGCAAGAAACTGCATGGCGCCAAGTTTGACCTCAGCGATGTGTGGAACCGTCGTGGCGTGGAGTTGAGTGCTACGGCTGTTGACTCTACCCGTACGTTCTCTGCAGAGAAGAATACGGACTACCTCTTTATGATGGCGTATGCCCCTGACAGCGTGGCAGAGAACCAGCTGCTGTTCCAGATGGCACGATATAACTTCACCAGCTTGATGGTGAGGAGCTTTGACATAGATATAGAGGACTCTTACGGTATGCACCACATGATAGTCAGTGGCTTCCGTAATTTCGATGAGGCACGACAGTATTCACGTCTGTTGTTACAGCAGGAGAATATACGCAAGACAATGGGTAAGGCACGCCCTATAGTGATAAGTGAGGAAAACCTTGCTCTCATTGGCGCGCGATACTCTTACAATGACTATGATACGTTCTATGTAAACCACTTTGCTCCGTTGCCTATGGGACGTCCTGACGGACTGTATGATGCTGTGGATGTGCAGACCGAGCAGCCAGTCATGACTGAGACAGGACAGGATGAGGAAGGCAATGACGTAAGGCTGGAGCCAGACCCAGTGAAGCCTATACTGCCTACAGAGGAGGTAGCTCCTGGTGGTGCCCGTCCGATAGAAGAGAATAAGAGTGAGGAAGAAGGCGAGTCGTTTGACAATAGTATAGACTTGCCTGTTGGCACAGAGGTTGCAATACCGAGTGAGGAAGAGACGTTCTCATTGCCTCAGCAAGAGGAACAACAGAAGAGCGAAGAAGGTTACGATATACCAGCGGAGCAGTCCCAGTCGGTAGCTCAGCCTCAGGGCGATGACAGCTTTGATATACCAGCGGAGCAGACTCAGCCGGCGGCTCAGCCTCAGAGTAATGACAGCTTTGATATACCAGCGGAGCAGTCTCAGCCAGCGGCACAGCCTCAGAGTGATGACAGCTTCGATATACCAGCGGAACAGACTCAGCCGGCGGCCCAGCCTAAGAGTGATGACGGCTTTGATATACCAGCGGAACAGACTCAGCCAGTGGCTCAGCCTAAGGGCGATGACGGCTTTGATATACCAGCGGAACAGTCCCAGCCGGCGGCACAGCCTAAGGGCGATGACAGCTTTGATATACCAGCGGAACAGTCCCAGTCGGCGGCACAGCCTAAGTCAGATGATGGTTTTGATGTTATGATAGAGCAGTCGGAACCAACTGTGAAATCTTCTTCCGATGATGAGATAGAGATAACTGACTCAGAGGATGTGAAGTCGTCAGACGATGGTGAGGTAATAGAGATAGTTGATGGAGATGCCTCTGAGAATACAGGAAAAGACACTGATGAGACGTTTGAGTTTAGTGATGATGATAATAAGAAGTCATCTCGTGACTTGGAGGATGAGTATTACGAGTTAGACGGATTTTGATTAAATATTAATACTTAAATTTTTACAGCTATGGAAGTGACGATTACAAGTGAAAATTTTGAGACTTTGAAGAATGGTAATACGCCATTGGTAGTGGATTTCTGGGCAGAATGGTGTGGCCCGTGTAAGATGATTTCTCCTGTTGTGTCACAATTGGCAGAGGAGTATGACGGCAAGATTATCGTTGGTAAGTGCAACGTAGAGGAGGCCGAGGACGTGGCTGCCATGATGGGCATACGCAATATACCTACGCTTATATTCTTTAAGAACGGTCAGGAGGTTGACCGTCATGTGGGTGCCGCCAACAAGGCTATGTTGCAGCAGAAGTTTGATGCGAATATCTGATATTGACGACTAAAACGTCATATTAACATTGAATCAAGATGGGCAAGGACAGAGGTTCTTGCCCATTTTTGTCTCTATTATGTCCGTTTTTGGGTAAAGGCTTTGCTATGAAAGGCTTTTTTTGTAAATTTGTGGTAGAAATTTTATAACTAAACAATAATCCTAAATGATTTACAAGCAAATGATGAAAAAAAGTAAATGGGTGGGTATGACGCTTGCCCTGCTTTGTCTGTCAACTACTACGATGATGGGTGAGCAACGCCAGCGCTTGTTGCCTTATCAGGACGAGTCGCTGCCAGTGGAGGTACGTGTGAAAGATGCTTTGTCGCGTATGACACTTAAGGAGAAGTGCCGTCTGTCGTATGCCCAGGGTAAGTTCTCCTCACCTGGTGTGCCACGTCTTGGCATACCAGAGTTGTGGATGTCAGACGGCCCTCATGGCGTGCGTGTTGAGATAAACTGGAATGACTGGGGATGGGCAAAATGGACCAACGACTCTGTTACGGCCTTCCCTGCGTTGACTGCATTGACAGCCACATGGGAGCCTGGCATGGCTGCCCTCTATGGTATGTCGGTAGGCGAGGAGGCTCGTTACCGTGAGAAAGACGTGCTGCTGGGACCTGGTGTTAATATCTACCGTACACCGCTTAACGGACGTAACTTCGAGTATATGGGCGAGGACCCCTATTTGTCATCAACGATGGTGGTGCCTTATATACAGGAATTACAGAAGAACGGCGTGGCAGCCTGCGTGAAGCACTTCGTGCTCAATGACCAGGAGGAGTTCAGAGGCCATGTAGATGTACGTGTGTCAGACCGTGCCTTGCATGAGATATACCTTGCACCATTCAAGGCTGCAGTGGAGAAAGGTGACGCATGGAGTGTCATGGGCAGCTATAACCAGTATAATGACATACATTGTTGTCACAATCCTTTCACTATCAACAACCTGTTAAAGGGAGAACTGGGCTTCAAGGGCGCAGTGATAAGTGACTGGGGTGGTGCGCATGATACCCGTGAGGCAGCGCTCTACGGTCTTGACATAGAGATGGGTTCATATACTAACGGTCTGACCACAGAGGCAGAGGGATTTACGTATGATGACTATTACCTCGGCAATGCCTATTATAACAAGGCGTTGAAGGGTGAGATACCAATGGACGTGGTAGAAGACAAGGCAGCACGTGTGCTGACGCTGAACTTCAAGACGGCCATGAACAGCCGTAAGCCATACGGCAGTATGAATACTGCTGAGCATATAGCAGCAGCACGCAGCATCGGCAATGAGGCTATAGTATTGCTGAAGAATGACCGTGGCTTACTGCCGTTGGATATAAAGAAATACCGTCGCATACTCGTCGTGGGTGAGAATGCCACGAGAGCATTGTGCCCGGGTGGTGGCTCTTCAGAGTTGAAGGCAAGAGACGAGGTGTCTCCGCTGAGAGGATTGAAGGAACGCTTCGGTAATGATGTGGAGATAATATATAAGCAGGGCTACAACTCAGGCAAGTGCAGCTATGACGGCATAGACGATATACCTGACAGTGAGCAGGCAGCACTGAGGGCTGAGGCTGTAGGTGCGGCTTCAGGCGCAGACCTTATAATATATATAGGCGGCCTTAACAAGAACCATTTTGAGGACTGTGAGGGTGGTGACCGCCGTTCTTTCCACTTGTCATACGGACAGGATGAGCTTATCTCCTCTTTGGCTGAGACAGGCAAGCCTATGGTGACGGTGATAATCTCAGGTAATGCCTATGCCATGCCATGGATAAAGAAGGTGTCAACACTTGTGCAGTCATGGTACCTGGGCAGTGAGGCCGGCCACTCTCTGGCTGATATCCTCTCAGGTGATGTGTGTCCGTCTGGTAAGACCATCTTTACCTACGCGAAGAAGCTGGAGGACTATCCTGCACATAAGTTCGGATTGCTGGGCTATCCTGGTGTAGAGCCAAAGAACCTGCCACAGGATGCACAGTATTCTGGTACGAAGCAACCTAAGAGCGAGCAGCTGCTGAAGACTCTGCTGGCGAAAAAGACTGCTGAGGCTCCTGCTATCAATGCGTCAGCCGACCCAAAGACTCATGATGGCCACGGCGACGAGGTGGAAGTGTATGTGGAAGACGTGATGGTGGGTTACCGCTATTTTGACACAGCCAAGCAAGATGTGCTGTTCCCATTCGGCTATGGTCTGTCATACACTACATTCCAGTACTCCGGCGCGGCTATCAGCGGTTCTGCTGGCAGCTATACCGCTACGGTGAAGGTGAAGAACACCGGACGTCGTGAGGGTAAGGAGATAGTACAGCTTTACATCGGCGACGACGAGTCAAGTGTTATTCGTCCTGCAAAGGAACTGAAGGGCTTTAAGAAGGTAAGCCTGAAGCCAGGTGAGGAAAAGACGGTGACATTCCAGATAACGGAAGATGACCTGAAGTTCTATGATGAGGAAGCCCATCAGTGGAAAGCGGAGCCAGGTTCTTTCAAGGCTTATATCGGCAGCAGCAGCAAGGATATCAAGGCAAAACTGAGCTTCAAGTACTAAAAGTAAATACAGAATAGACGAAAGAATAATAATCCCAAAATCCTATAATCTGTAGATAATAGCTGATAAATATATACTCTAAGGATTATAGGATTTAAGGATTCTTGTTACTGAAAAGGCGAAAGGATAACAATCTAAAAAGCCTGGAAATGTAAGAAAAACAGCCTTAGAATGAAAAGAATCCGCTACTTTTGTTGGAAGTAACGGATTTTTTTGTACCTTAGCACTTGCAATAAAGCACTGAGGGAATGGCACTCTGGCGATTTAGACCTAACCGCCGCCTTCGGTGTTTTATTCGTTTATATCATTTATTGAGTAGAGATAGTATTTTATTACTATGTGTCCACTATCCCTATGCTTGACTTCCTTAGCAACATTTAACCGTATGGTTCTAAGGATTCAGGGATTCAGGGATTTTTGCTACTGAAAAAACAAATGGATAGCTATCCTAAAATCCTAAAATCCGTAGGGAGGACGAACTACATAGAATAGGACATTTTTGTCATTGCTTGATTAAAATCATGTCAGGCAAAAAATGCAAACCAGGAGAGAATAAGGGGTAAAAAACGGAAGGAGGGTGCGAAAATTGATGATTTCGCACCCTCTTTTTCGTGAAAGCTATCACTTTACAGTGAGAAAGCATAGCTTTTACAATGTCATTCGATAGCTTTTACACCGTGAAAGCATAGCTTTTAGAGGGCAAAAAGTATCGTTTTTTATGCTTTTTTAGGACCTGCTACTGATTATCAATGAGTTACAACCCTCCGTAGATTTCGCTGTATGCGACCAGCAGGAAATTATTTTGAAACATCGCAAGCACGGAGCGTTAACAGAAGTCCTCGGATAGGACAAAATCGTCATTGGTTATCATAAATCAAGTGTCGTTAGGTGACGTGTTTAGGCAGTTTTTGGGGGCATGAATCATATCCCCAATAAAATATCCCTCCAATCTGATGTCAGACTGGAGGGATGTCGTATAGCTATGTAACTATTATTTCTTAGAATCTGTAACCTATCTGCAGGGAGTGTTTCATGGTCTTTACGTTCTCCGCATATTCCATGATATCATACTGCAGACGATAACCGGCATAGAAGCCACGCACAATAACGAAGTTGACACCGGCGTTGAGACCAAACTGGAATATGTTAACGTCCTGATCCTTCAGGCGGTTTGTTACCTTCTCGCCGTCAGCAGTACCCTCTGACACCTTTGACACGATGTTGAACTTGAAGTTCGCACCCACGAAAGGCACAAGACTCATCTTGCCTTGTGAGAAATCAATACTGTAAGCCAGATTGACAGGGACAGACGCACTTATCATGTTGATTTTGCGCTCCGCACCCTCATACTTCGTCACTTTCAGTTCGTTGCCGTCCTTGTCAGTCAGTTCCACGTGGCTGCCGCCGCCAATCATCTTGATTTCCTGACCGTGTGAGTAAACCTCACAAGGTTCAATCCTGAGGTGGTCAGTTGTGTGACCGTATGCGTATGAGAACTCCACGCCAGTCTCAAGGAAGAGAGGCATACGCTTCAGCGTATTGATGGTGAGGTTAGGTGAAAGCAATCCACCCACGGTGATACCCAGCGGGTTGAACGAAATAGACTCGCCCCCAACCGTCTCCTTCATGCTGCCATAGTCAAAACTACCGTATATACGTATGAAGTTAGGAGTCTCCTTGCTGTTACGATACACATACCACTGTGCGAAAGAACTGCTCACGAACATCGACAGCAGTGCTGTCAATAAAAGATATTTCTTCATTATATTCTCGTCTGTAGTCTTTTTATAAAGTCCTGTAATAAAGTGCAAAATTAATAATTTATTTTAATTTATACAAATTTTTGTATGTTTTTTGCTGATTTTCTTATTATTAAAGAAGAATTGGTGCCGCCAAATCCGAAAGAGTTGCTTAATACGGTGTTAAGAGTGGCATCTATCGTGGTGGTGGCAAGACGCAGCTTCTCAGAGTGGCTGTCAGGCTGCTTGAAGTTTATGTTAGGCGCTATGAAGTTGCCTCTCATCATCAGTATGCTGTAAACAACCTCGCTGGCTCCTGCCATCCAGCACTCGTGACCTGTCATAGACTTCGTGCTGCTGACATACGGCATGCCACCCTGCGGAAAAAGTGCCGCAATGGCATCAGCCTCCTCGGCATCGCCTACTGGGGTAGAAGTGGCGTGGGCATTGATGTAGTCAATGTCTGCAGCGGATATCCCTGCGTCATTTATGGCGTGTCTCATGGCTTGCAGTATGGCACTGTTGTCAGGAGTGCTCAGTCTGCCGTCAGAGCCGGTGGACGTACCGTAGCCTATCACCTCTGCAATGATGTCGGCACCGCGAGCCACGGCATGGTCATAGTCCTCGAGCATCAGCGCCGCCGCGCCGCCGCTTGGTACCAGTCCGTCACGGTCGGCATCAAAAGGCCTGCTGGCTGTCGTCGGGTTGTCAGAGCGCCCGGAGAATACCCCGAGAGCGTCAAAAGACGACATGGCATATTGGTTTACCTCCTGTGCTCCGCCACAGAGTATCATGTCTTGCATGCCCTGGCGTATCATCATCGTGGCAATGCCTATGGCGTGGCTGCCGCTGGCACATGCACCGCTGACGGTAAAACTCGTTCCGCGCAGGTTGAAAATCTTACAGAGATTCATCGTTACGGTGGAGTTCATCGCCTGGAATATGTTGCCTGCACCTATGGCAGCGGAGTCACCCACGTTGCGCATCACCTCGTGTGCCTCCACAATAGCTTTTGCAGAGGTGTCATTTCCGAAGATGCAGCCCATGGTCTGCTCACATTGCCCGGACTCAGAAAGCACACCGGCCATGGTCATGGCCTCCCTTGACGCCATGAAGGCATACGCCGCCTGCTCAGACATGCTGCTGCGCTGACGGCGGTTGAGTATGTCCTTTATGTCGGGCGTTGCCACGATGCCAGTGAGCGGGCAGTGATAACCATAGCGCAGGCGCTCGGTGTCATATCCTATGCCCGAACGTCCGCTGCGCAGGGAAGCCTCCACTTCATCAGTGTTGTTCCCTAAGCATGACCAAATGCCGATGCCTGTAATTGCTACACGTTTCATCTGTATGTTACTTGTACTGCAAAGATAAGAAAAAGATGGTTGATAAATAAATGAAATGTAACTTTGTGTTGAAAAAAGAAAAAAACGTCTTTTTCTTTTGTCTGTTGCACTCTTTTTTTGTAACTTTGTGTGTAAAAATACAGTTGTTAATGAATACAAGTGAGATAAAAGAGAAGGTTAACGCTTTCCTTGTTGACGAATTAGAGATAGATACTAACAAAATATATGACGATGCACGCTTGAAAGAGGATGTGGGCATAGACAGTCTGGACTATGTTGACATAGTGGCTTTCGTCAGGCGTGAGTATGGCTTCAAGATAGAGAAGGAGCAGATGAAGGATGTACTTACGTTGGGGCAGTTTTATGAATTTATAGCTCAGCATGGATTATAACCTCAACGGACAGGGAGTGACCTTTGGCAGTCTGTGGATGCACAGACAGCTCATAAGGATGATGAGGTATGTGCCGGTGGAGGTGTTCTATTATTTTGCCGCCATATTTGTCATTCCCGTGTGTCTTATCGTCAATCCGGCTCAGAGGATAATATATCGTTATTTCAGGGATTGCCATCACGCTTCGCCGGTCAGGGCAGCGCTGATGACATATCGTAACTTCTATTTATTTGCTCAGGTTGTCATAGACAGGTTTGCCATGTATGGAGGCAGACGCTTTGACGTGGATGTAGAGGGCTATGACAACTTCCAGCAACTCGCGGAGCAGAAGGAGGGCTTTTTGCAACTTAGTGCCCATGTGGGAAACTACGAGATAGCCGGCTATACGCTTATAGCAGACAAAAAACGACTTAACGCATTGGTGTTTGACAAGGAGAAGGCTACGGTGATGGAAAACCGTGGCAGACTCTTTTCGGTTACCAATATCCGCATGATAGCGGTAAAGCAGGATATGAGCCATCTGTTCGCCATAAACGAGGCCTTGGCTGATGGTGAGACGGTGAGTATGCCTGCAGACAGGATGCTGGGTTCTACAAAAGGCGTTACCCTGAATTTCATGGGTAAGGAGGCTGTGTTCCCGCTCGGACCGTTTACTGTAGCCACCATGCGCGGACTCAATGTGCTTGCCGTCAATGTTATGAAGACAGGTACGAAAAGATACAAGATATATGTCACGCCCTTGCGTTATGACAAGGAAAAACCCCGTGCAGAGCAGACAACGCAGTTGGCACGGGCCTATGCCGATGAACTGGAGCGTATGCTGAGACTTTATCCTGAACAATGGTATAACTATTTCTCGTTTTGGAAGTAATAGCCACAAACATAACATCACCGCTCGGACGTACCACTGAGGAAAACTATGTGGCTGTCAGGCAGGGGCAGAGTGCACTGCGTCTTTGTAGTGCCGGAAGCAGGGACGTGCCCTTTGACTTCTGTGCTGCTGTCTTTGACGCTGTTCCTCAGTTTGAGGAGCTGGCATATTCGTCTGCCGCAGAGGCATTGTCGCACACGGTGGGCATGGACCTCAGGCGTACGGTGTTTATCCTAAGTTCCACAAAGGGCATCATTGATGAGCCTATGGGCATTACTGCTACACGCATAGCACGGCGTCTGGGCATCGAGGAGAAGCCAGTAGTGGTGTGTAACGCTTGTATCTCTGGCTTGTCGGCGCAGATACTGGCAGACAGGCTGCTTGGCAGTGGCGCATACGATTGTGCCGTCATAACAGGAGTGGATGTGCTGACAGACTTTATCATATCGGGCTTCCAGTCGCTTAAGGCATTGTCTGCGCAACCGTGCCGGCCTTTTGACATAGAACGCCTCGGGCTTAACCTTGGTGAGGCTGCCGCTACCATGGTGGTGGTGAGAGACAAGGAGATGGTAAAGGGTGACGGCGATTTCCGTTTCCGTACGTTGCGTTGCTCTACGCATAATGATGCATGGCACGTGACCAATCCGCATCCGAAAGGAGAAGGGGCGTACCGTTCTTTGCTGGAGGTAGGGAGTGATGATGTTGCGTGTATCGGGGTGCATGGTACTGCAACAATGTTCAATGACCAAATGGAGTCTATGGCGATAGTCAGGGCACAGATGAC
>Ga0247611_10006998_pt1 | contig 14328 bp, 12 predicted proteins | sample 177DNAGHGhighgp2_FD_192422 | JGI IMG/M metagenome (GOLD analysis project Ga0247611, IMG submission 192422) | Sheep rumen microbial communities from Palmerston North, Manawatu-Wanganui, New Zealand - 1770 DNA GHGhigh gp2 | ecosystem: Host-associated > Mammals > Digestive system > Stomach > Rumen...
AAATCATATTAGCAAATAGTCGCATAAATAAATTTAATATCATAAATATCATCAAAATGAAAAACCTGTGTTTTATAACGATCGCTTCTATTATCTGTCTATCATGCTCTAACAAACCTGAAGGATATGTAGATTATAATAAGTTGAATGAGTTAAAAAGGCTTACGTGTAAGGTGGAAAATATAGATTTAAGTAACTCTAAGGTATTGACTGAGCAGGATTTTATGCATAATTACATCACTGAACCTAATTATATCCAACTCGATAATAGCGTCCCTTTAGGACAAATAGAAAAAATCAGAAAATACAATAATAATTTCTATATTTTATCCAACGATAAAATTTACATTTTTAATGGCAAAGGAAAGTATTTAAAAACAATTGATTACAAAGGACATGGACGTAATGAATATATAGTTCTCAGAGACTTCCAGATCTTGCCAAAAGAGAATATAATTTTAGGTATTGACGATAGAGAAAAGAAAATATTTAAATTTTCTCTTCGCACGGGAAAATGTCTTGGAACTATGGATGAAATTGTTGCAAGTCCATTTGCAAGAAAAATAGGAAAATATTATATCCATTCCTTACTATATGGCAATGATGCGAATCTAGAAGATAGTCATCTTATTGTTATAACCGATGGGAAGAAAACGATAGCAAAACAATTTTCTATGCCTCCAATAACAGAGAACGCTTTCGTTGAAAATAACTTATACGAACATGGTCATTATGCAACATTCATTCCATTATATTCAGATACGGTATATTGCATAAATGATAATTTAACATATTATCCGAAATATGTTGTCAAACAAAAAAAGAGTATATGGTCCAAAAAAAATGAAAGTATAAAATATCAGCAAGTTTCCGACATGCTCAAAACACAATCATATACATATTTATCACCAGGAATGTTTATGGAAGCAAAGCATGGGATTATTTTAGGTTTATCCATAGGAAATAATTATGGGCTCTCAAATAAATATTATTTTTATGACAAAATCAAAAAAAATATATACGAACTTGAAACTGGTATGTTCAAGGAAAAAACAGATCGAGTATTCCCTACTTTTTTAAGCTTTACAGCAGATAATTCTTTTTATGGATACTATCAAGACATATCCGTTTATAAGTTTTTATTGGATTCAAATCTACTAAAAAAAGGCAAGTTATATAATATCATCAAGAATTCAAAGAAAGGAGATAATCCTGTTCTAGTTGAATTTAAACTAAAGAATTAGTAGTATAAATACCGATAAACTGATTACTATCAATACTGATGAGTACTCACGCTGTGGTTGCTCACGGTGCTGAAGAGTATGCCAATGGTGACGTGTTCACCAATAGCATTGAGGGCTTTTGGAGTCACTTCAGAAGAATGATTGTGGGCTGTTATCACGATGTGTCTGATGAGCATTTGCAGTCAATACATTGACGAGGCTGTGTATCGTTGGTTCTCTAAGTAATTTTATGCGCATATGTTCATATCTTTCGTATGAGGGGGACACATCACTTGCATCACCGTTTCTGTCAAATTCATTATACTCATCCCATTCTCTCAATACTCTATTCACCGATTCTTTCACGATTCTATGCAAGTCTGATTCTGTTAATCTTATAAGTTTCTTATTCATATTATAATACGTATTAATTCGTTATTTTTCTAATAAATATCACGAAGATTTGTTTTTATCAGTTTTTTATGTATATTTTACGCAAATAAGGATATTTATTGTAGAATTATAAAGATTGAATCATATGGGTAAGAAAGTACACTTGATTAATAAAGAAGGTAAAACTAAGGTTGTTGAGCATAGTGAATTTATGGATTCTCAACTGCTAACTGAAAATAAGTTTTCTGATTATGAGGTAGACGTTAATTGGTATTTATCAAATGGCTACATGACATTGGAAGACATGAGGAAATCAATAGAAGGTAATGGTAATAGTTAGTGATGATGTTAGAAATGTAGTCAATAGAATATTCCTGATTGGTATTGCATACAAAGGACGTATACCAAATATGTATGGACAAATAATAAGTGCATTTGAAAAATTAGAAAGCTCAGTAGCAAACGTCAATGCCTCATCTGTAAATTCAGCACCATTTGCTTGGAGAAGAGACAAAATGTTGGTTTTAAGAGTTGGCTCGTTAATGTTCTCATATACCAAGACAATTCAACAGAATGGAGAAACACTTGTTATAGTCCATGAGGCAATGGAAAATAGCCGAATAGTCACAGAACAAGAAAAAAAGATAAACACTATCATCAAAGAAACAATAGAGCAATATTTGAAACGGAATTTGATATAATGAAAATGAGCAACCTTGTTAGGCTGCTCATTTTTTTTGTGTGTTTTTTGTGCCAACTGCTATATCATTGCCCAAATTTATGTACAAACATGACGTGTAATATCATAATCTTTTCTATCTTTGCATGTAAATTAATCTTAGAAACAGATCAAATAATACATGAAAAAGATTTATTCACTTCTTATCGTGCTATTACTTTCTGGTAATATCTCGGCTATAGAAAGAGAAAAACTGAACTTCAATGGCGGGTGGCTAATGCAGGTGGGTGACTTTCCTGAAGCACAGTCTGTAACTTACAAAGACAAGAACTGGAAAAAAGTAACCTTACCTTACGCTTTCAACCGACAGGAGGCCTTTCGAGTAAGTATCGAAAATCTATCGGATACCATTATCTGGTATCGGAAGCATTTTACGATAAACGAAATTCAAAATCGAAAATATTTCATAGAGTTCGAAGGAGTACGCTTCGCGGCTGATTTTTATCTTAATGGCCATCATATCGGACTATCAGAAAATGGTGTCATGGCGTCAGGATATGATCTCACTCCGTTTATTAAAAAAGGAAAGAATGTTTTAGCCGTTCGTGTCGATAATGACTGGAACTATCACGAGCGCGCTACCAACCAGCGGTACCAATGGAACGATAAAAACTTTAATGCCAACTATGGTGGAATAACCAAGAATGTATGGCTGCATCAAACAGATTTACTCTATCAAACTCTACCTTTATATAGTAATTTGGGTACTACTGGGGTATATGTCTATGGTACCGACTACGACACGGCAGGCAAACAAGTAACGGTACATGCAGAAAGCCAAGTACGAAACGAGGATTCTCAAGCTCGAACCTTTGTCTATGCCTGTAAAGTACTTGATGCGAATGGTAAAGAAGTTGCTCATTTCAAGGGCAAGAAATATACCCTTCAACCCGGAGAGACTACGTCTGTCAATGCAAAGGGAGTACTTCATCATGCGCATTTCTGGTCATGGGGCTATGGCTATCTCTATACCGTAAAAACAGTCCTTCAGAATGAAGATGGTAGCCCTATCGATGAAAATACCATTCGCACTGGTTTTCGCAAAACCCAGTTTGGTGAAGGTAAAATCTGGCTTAATGACCGATGCATGATGGTTCATGGGTATGCCCAACGTACAAGCAATGAGTGGCCGGGTGTAGGTATAGACATTCCAGCCTGGTTGAGTGACTATAGCAATCGTCTGATGGTAGAATCAGGCGGAAATGTGGTACGCTGGATGCACGTCACTCCATCGAAGCAAGATGTAGAGAGTTGTGATCGAGTAGGACTCATTCAGGCTATGCCTGCCGGTGATGCAGAGAAAGATGTAACCGGTCGCCGATGGGAACAACGCAAACTCCTGATGCGCGATGCCATTATTTATAATCGCAACAACCCATCCATCCTCTTCTATGAAGGGGGAAACGAAAGTATTTCACGCGAACACATGATAGAATTACGTCAAATTCGTGACACTTATGATCCCAATGGCGGAAGAGCCATCGGTTCTCGAGAAATGCTCGATATAGCCGAAGCCGAATATGGTGGTGAAATGCTATACATCAATAAGAGTGCTACCCACCCGATGTGGAGTATGGAATATCATCGCGATGAGGGACTACGAAAATACTGGGATGACGAGAGTTATCCATACCACAAAGAAGGTGACGGACCGCTCTATCGTGGCAAACCGGCTTTAGAATACAACCATAACATGGATTCACTAGCTGTGTCTATGGTGAAGCGCTGGTATGAATATTTTATCGAGCGACCAGGTACCGGAAAACGTGTCAGCAGCGGTGGTGTCAAGATTATATTCTCCGATACAAACACACACCATCGCGGTGAGGCCAATTATCGCACCAGTGGTGTTACTGATGCGATGCGTATACCCAAAGATTCTTACTTTGCTCATCAGGTGATGTGGAATGGTTGGGTTACCCCAGAGCAAAACGGCACATATATTATCGGTCACTGGAATTATCCTGCCGGTACTGTTAAGACGGAATATGTAGTCAGTACGGGCGATGAAGTAGAACTATTCCTCAATGGCAAATCTCTTGGTCGCGGCAAGCGCTCTGATGAATATCTCTTTACTTTCCAGGGTGTACACTATGAAGCTGGTAAACTTGAGGCCGTATCTTATATCAAAGGCAAGGAAGTAAGTCGATATACATTGGAGACTGCGGGTAAACCCGACCATATCAAACTCACACCTATCCTGAATCCTTTAGGCTTCAAAGCCGACGGAGCTGATGTTGCTCTCGTTGATGTGGAAATCGTTGATGCTCAAGGACATCGTTGCCCTCTCGACAATCGTATGATAACCTTTACGCAAAAGGGCGAAGGGGAATGGATTGGTGGTATCGCCATGTCAAACAACAAGCAAAATACTGTAGACAACTTCATTAACAGTATGACCTTACCCGTAGAATGTGGTATTAATCGTATTATGGTTCGTTCTACAACAAAACCGGGTATCCTTCAGCTTACTGCAAGCGCGGATGGTATGCAGCCTGTATCGCTAAAACTTCAAACGGAATCAATAGACCAGCAGCATTACAATCCTGGACTGACACTGGCCAGCAACCTGAAACGAGGTGAAACGCCTAACACACCATCCTATACCGATATTCGACAGACCGTCGCCATTGTCGGAGTAGAGGCAGGAAGCAATGCTGCTGAAGCTGCGCTAAGTTATGATGACAACGAATTAACAGAATGGAAAAGTGACGGGAAACTAGAAAACGCCTGGATTACCTACCAGCTGGAACAACAAACTGCTATCGATGAAATTACCCTCAAATTAACTGGTTGGCGCGACAAATATTATCCATTAGCTATCTATGCTGACGGAAAAGAAATCTGGAGAGGTTGGACCTACCCTACCCTGGGCTATGTGCATATTAATATTGATAAACCTGTATCTGCTAAAAACATCACGATCAAGATGTTAGGCAATACCAAGACACAGAAGGCAACGGGTGATACGGCAGAGTTAGCAGGCGGCAAAGCTGATACATTCCAGGAGACTCCATCTGCTAAAGGTAAGACAGAACTTCGTATTGTTGACATCGATTTTTTGTACGGTATGATGGAGAATAGTACAAGGTAAGCATTGGATAAAGACCAACAGAAGTTGCCGAAAACATTTTGGCAACTTTAAAACAATGGTATAGAGCCAGCCACGTGTTCGCCCTTATGGAGCAATGCTTTTGTTCGAGGGTAAAATATATATCATGGCATTTGGTAAGACAAATGATGGAACTTGATGAAACGATTTGTTTCTAAAGGCATTACTATATATAAATATCAATAGCTGGCAACATAATGGAATATATGTTATAAGATAGTCGTTTTATGTAAAAAATGAAAGAAGACTAGAAAATTAAGAAGCCCAGGAGATGAAAAATTTCCTGAGCTTTTCGATATATAATAGAATTGTGTTGGTGTTATTGTCTTCTATACCTTTAAATGGATTTTAATTCTACTATCGTTTACGATGCAAAGATACAAATAATATTCTTCATCGCAAACGATTAAATATACTTATTAACAGCTATTAATAAATATCGTATACGACCAGAGGCAAATTAACAGTCATTTACATATATTGGTTTTATTCGATTGAAAAAAATGATTACTGCTGTCCGCTAAAAAAGGAAATGAAGCAAGATGGGAGTATTTTTATTATAAAAAGATAAGGGCTAATAACAAAAAAAAATCGAATTCCAAAAGGAATTCGATTACTATATCGTTTAAAAGAATTATCTACGAAAGCTGCACCTTAAGGTGAACAGCATTGTCTTTACTTACCAGCAGCAATCTTGTTATTTACATTTACTGCATTTGCTGCAACTGCTACTACAACTGCTAAAACTACCATTAATGTCATCATAATTATTATCCTTTCTACATCTTTATGAGACCCGTATTAGTCTCGTTATACATTCTTTTGTTTCTTTTTACACTGCAAAGATACGCATTGTGCACGAACACACCAAATATTTCTATGTTATTTAGCATATTTTCGTTGTATTCTTGACCTTTATCAATTGATATCTCTAAAATACTCAATCTATATGCTTTTCTCCAGAAAATAGAACATTGCTCCCATTAAGGAGCATCGTTGTAAATGAGGTTAGTCGTAATAATGGTTCAGATGGTGTTTGTGACGAGCATGATGATGCTGATGATGTGCAGCATCACGCTTGATTAGTTCTTGGTCATGCTTGGGATGATAGAGATTCTTCATCTTTTTATATTCACGATATTGACTTCTTGTCAGCACCCTATCCAGTCTTTTATTTCTTTCTTTCCAAGCGATAACGTCACGTTGCTTGTTGTTCACATTGCGCATATAATCCAAATTAATGGCAAATACATCCCGGTACTGATCTCGAGAAAGTCTTAATTCTCTTGCCATAGCATTGGTCATGCGTAGTGCTTCGTTTCTTACGTAACTATATGTCATTGCATTGACAGTAGTGGTCAACATGACCATGAAGGCTACTAATAATGTTTTTAATCCTTTCATAATTCTCTATTTTTATTTGTTCTTTCTATCGCAAAGATAGCGAATGCTAAAAAGATAACGAAAGAATAATCTCTATTTCAAATAGGAATTTTCCTATCTAAAATAGGTATATTAGAAAGTTGTTCTGAATAATGATGTCGGGACTAATCGTATTTTAATTTGCCCAAAAGATTCGGCTATTCTTCCTTTTTTTCGTATTTTTGCATAGTATATATATAATAGGTATAGGCTTATCAAACAAAAACAGCGCATATATGTGGCCATCGATCTGAAGTCGTACTACAGTTCTGTGGAATGTGTAGCCAGAGGTCTCGACCCTTTGACTACCAATCTTGTTGTAGCAGACGAGAGCAGAACCGAAAAAACCATCTGTTTGGCGGTTTCGCCCATGCTTAAAGCCTGTCATATTGGTGGCAGAGCTCGTCTATTTGAGGTGGTGCAACGCATACGCGAGATAAACCAAGATCGCCTATCACGCATACCCGACCATCGCTTTAAAGGCAAATCTGCTCTTGCACACGAACTTCGTGAACACAAAGACTGGGAAGTGGACTATATCATAGCACCTCCACGAATGGCAGAATATATCCGCATCAGCTCTAAAATATACGGCATCTATCTGAAATACATTGCGGCAGAAGACATTCATGTGTATTCTATCGACGAAGTCTTTATGGATGTTACCGATTATCTGGCTTCGTATAAGAAGTCTGCTCATGAATTGACAATGGATATTATTCATGACATCTTGAATGAAACGGGTATCACGGCGACAGCTGGTATCGGAAGTAATCTCTATCTGGCTAAAGTGGCTATGGATGTTGTAGCCAAACATGTGCCTGCAGACAAAGATGGTGTACGTATCGCAGAACTTGATGAAATGAGTTATCGCAAACAACTTTGGGATCATCAGCCACTTACCGATTTCTGGCGAATAGGACATGGAATCGCTGAAAAACTGGAAAGTTACGGCATGCATACCATGGGCGATGTGGCCCGGTACTCACTGACCCATGAAGAACAACTTTATCGCCTATTTGGTGTTAATGCTGAACTGATCATTGATCACGCCTGGGGATGGGAGCCTTGTACGATGAAATATATCAAGGCCTATAAACCTCAGGCTAATTCGCTCGGATCAGGACAAGTATTACAGTCTGCATATACTTTTGAAAAGGCACTTGTCGTCATGAAGGAAATGGCTGAAGCCTTATCACTTGATCTTGTAGACAAGCATCTGGTTACCCGTCAAATCGTTATTAATATCGGTTATGACCGGGAATCACTCGATAATCCTGCTATTGCTTCACAGTATACCGGTGCTGTAGGCTATGATTACTATGGGCGCAAGGTTCCCAAATCGGCTCACGGTACTGCTAACTTAGACCAACTTACTTCTTCTACCCGCCTCATTCGTGATGCTGTAGTAGCCCTTTATTATCGTATCACAGACCCCAAATTGCTCGTGAGACGACTGAATATTACTGCTTGCAACATCGTAGACGAAAGCGAAGCAGAAAAAGAGCAGCATGCTCCTATGCAACTCGATTTATTCGCCGATAACGAAGCCTTAATCGAAGATAAACAAAAAAAACAGAACGAGCTGACAAAAGAACGAAAAATGCAAAAGGCCATGCTGAGCATCAAAAAGAAATTTGGCAAGAATGCGATTCTCAAAGGACTTGACTTTGATGAGGGTGCAACTACCAAAGAAAGAAATAACCAAATAGGTGGGCATAAAGCCTAATGAATCTAGTATAATAAGAACGAAAGGAGAAGATTATGACTGGAAAATACGACGATATTATTCATATGGAGCATCCCATTTCTAAGAATCATCCACAAATGCCGATGATAAACAGGGCTGCACAGTTTGCTCCCTTTGCTGCACTAACCGGCTACGAAGAAGCATTGGCTGAAACAAGAAAAAAAAATGAAGAAGATAATAAAGAAGAGTGAGAAATACTTGCTTTTCTCATTTTAAATATTTATTTTTGGAGAAATTTATCGCATCAAGATTATTAATCAATCCATCAAAGATCTATGAAAAAATGAACAATAACGGCTAATTCTGTTAAATATCACTTCTCTATCTATCATCGCCTACGATATTTACTAAACATTGTTAAAACGAAAGCACAATCGCTTGCGATATAAAAAAGAAACTCTATATTTGCATCGTAAACGATAAGGAACACAAAAAAGACTTTAAAATAAAATGGAGAAGAAACTATATGGCCTTACCAAAGGCACAGAATTAGAAAAGATGATTACAGCAGCTGCTAATGCCGAAGCAAACGGTACAAAGCAATATTATGCGTTAGCACGTATGGCTCGTGAGCAGCAACTTCCTGAAGAAGTTAGCAACACTCTAGAGCAGATGGCTGACCAGGAAAGTAATCACGCAGGCTTCTACGCAATGCTTAATGGCACCTATCCTGAAGATATCTATGGTATCATGGAAAAAGCAGCCAAAGGTGAGTATGCAGCAGAAAAGGTATTAGCTCCTCTCGCAGAAGCTCTTCGTGCATTAGGTTCAGAAGAAGGTGCAAAGCAGGTTGAAGAATTCATCCGTCAAGAAATTCATCATGGCGAACTTCTCGAACAATTAATTAAAAAATATCGTAAGTAAAACCCTTTAAATAAATATTGAATTATGACTACAGTATATGATTTTAATTTAAAAGACAAAAAAGGCAACGAAGTAAGTCTTTCACAGTATCAAGGTAAAGTATTGCTGATTGTAAATACAGCTACAGGTTGTGGTTTCACTCCTCAGTACGAGGAACTCGAGGCTATGTATGGCCGCCTAAAGGAACAAGGTCTAGAAATTTTGGACATCCCTTGCGACCAGTTTGGTCACCAGACTCCAGGCAGCGATGAGGAAATTACACAGTTCTGCACAATGAAATTTGGTACTGATTTTCCTCAATTCAAGAAGAGCGAAGTTAATGGTGCAAACGAACTTCCTCTCTTTGCATGGTTGAAGAGCCAAAAAGGTTTTGAAGGACAGTATGAAGAAAAACTTGCTGCTATCATGGAGAAACTTTACAACGAACACAACCCTGAACCACGCAAGAAAGACGATATTCAGTGGAACTTCACTAAATTTGTTGTTGACAAGAACGGTGCTGTTGTTGCTCGTTTCGAACCAACTGACGACATGAGCAAAGTAGAAGAGTGCATCAAGTCTCTACTCTAAATCCTTAGGAAAGTTCAATTTTTTTAACAGCATATATCTATAACAAAAAAAGAAGAGAAGCAGACTCAAGTCAGCTTCTCTTCTATGCTTTTCAGCTAAAACACTTATTTGGCAGACAACATCGTCACCTCGATACGATGATTCTGACGAAGAATATCAGCCGCCAACTTCTGAATATCAGCAGGAGATATTTCATCTACCATTTTTACATAATCTTTGTCAAAGTCTTCACCATCTCTGAGCTGATGCCAGATAACATAACTCCAATAGTCATTGGTTATAGCCATCTGTGCATATTGCTTTTTAAGGTATTCTTTCACCTTAGCCAGACTTGAGGAAACAGGTCCATGCTGAGCAATATTGGCTATCTGCTGATAAATAATCGGATTCAACTCGTCATAGCGGTTAGGGTCTGCATTATAACTGATACGAATCACTGCATCAGGATTCTGTCGCTTATCAAGATCGAAACTAACACCTACATGGTAAGTTCCCCCCTTCTCTTCACGAACAGAGTCAGTATAAGCTATCTGCAAGGTACGCGTAAATACATCCAGCAACAGATCGTTCTTTGGTGTAAATGGCAACTGAGCTGTATAGAAGATGCTGACATTAGCCAAAGGAGTTGCCATCTTTTTATTAAACTTGACTACTTTATTTTCTGTTGAATATTGTGGTACACGAGCATAATTGATACTATCATGCTGATGTGTACACTTGCCACAATGTTTCTTAACTGGTAGGGTAGCCAAATACTGAGTCAGTAATGGACGCAAAGAATCGAGATTCACTTTACCGATAATCGTTGCTCTAAACTTAGAAGCATCGCTAAAAGCAAACTTGTAAAGTTTAAGAATACGATCATAGTTAGCCTTATCCAATGTATCAGCCACTACCGGACGGGTACGAGGATGATTATTATAAAGTGCTGCAGTAACAGAATCATTGAAGGCTACCTTTGGACTAGCACTACGATTGGTCAAGAAAGATTTTGTACGATTGATAAGCGACTGATATGCCACAGTATCGCGACGAGGTGAAGTGAAGTAAAGGTAAGCCAACTGCAACATGGTCTTCATATCCTTAACAGAACTGTTTCCACTAATATTCTGGCGAGTATCACCTACGGAAGGCTGTATTCGAACAGCTTTACCGGTAAGAGCTTTGCGAAGTGCTGTTGCGTCAAAATTGCCTACACCACCAGCAGTTACAGCACTGGTAATCAGTGACAAGTTTGGAATATCGCGATCTGAAAATAAAGACGTTCCGCCCCATCCTTCCAAAGAGAACAATACTTGGTCTGACTGATAATCTGTAGGTTTCACATAAACTTTCAAACCATTACTCAAAGTGATTTCGCGAACACCATACTTGCCAAAATCTTTCTCTGCAATAATCTTGCCAGCCTGCGGCATATTTGGTGTCAGTTCTGCATCTACTTTCTCTTCTTGATAAGCCTCATAAGACTGTGCCTGAGCATCTAGGATAGTTTTTTCAAATTCAGCTTCCGATGGAATGACAATAGATGGATTTTCGGGAGCATATACCACAAAAGCCTGATTCTGATGAGTTATCAATTTCTGTAGTTCTTGGTTTACTTCCTCCAGAGTTACTTCTTGGTTCAATTTATCAGACAACTCATCTTCATATTTCGCAGTAATCAATGGTTCACCATACAAGAAGTTTTGCACACACTTATTCACAAAATGGGAATTAGTACGATCTTTTTCACTCTTCACAGCGCGCTCAGTACGAGCCTTGTAGAGTGTCTTGGCACGCTCTAATTCTGATGCAGTAAAACCATGCTGGCGAGCTGCTTCTACAGTAGCTAAGGCCTTGCGGATTCCTCCTAAGATATTATCTTGTTTACAGCTGATACTCAGACTGAACGCATCTTTAGTTCGCGATACGAAAAAAGTACCAATATGTGATGTCGCACTGAGGAATGGAGGATTAGCCTGCTGGCGAACTTCAGCCAATCTACCATTCAGCATTTGAGCTACCAACCAACTGATATAGTTGTCACGCAAATACTTCACATTATTCTTTTCGCTGAATGGTGTAGCAGGCAACTTCATATACAGATGAGCCAGAATTATCGGTTGCTCCTTGTCTTTCTGGATAGACACAATCATCTTGTCATTATCGTTCACCTGATAATATTCGCGCTTAGCAGGATTTTTAACAGCAGGAATCTTTGAGAAAAGACGCTTAATCTTAGTTTCCATTTGATCCACATCGAAATCGCCAACGACAACGATAGCCTGAAGATCAGGACGATACCATTTTTGATAATAATCGCGCAAATCTTGATAAGCAAAATGATCTACCACATCCATATTACCAATAGGCATACAATCTTCATACTTGGTTCCCTTATATAATTGTGGTGTAGCATCTTCCATCATACGAGAAACAGCTTTACCTGCACGACGTGTACGCCATTCTTCATGAATTACACCACGCTCTTTATCAATTTCCTTATCTTCGAGCAGGATATAATGACTCCAGTCGTTAAGTACAAGCAGACACGAATCGATAATTCCCTCGCGCTTAATAGGTGCACTACCAATATGATACACGGTTTCGTCAATAGAAGTATAGGCATTGAGATTGGCTCCAAACTTCACTCCGATGGTTTCACACCAAGGCACAATACCCAACTGTTTGCCCTTACCTGGGAAATGCTTGGTACCATTAAAAGCCATGTGTTCGAGGAAGTGAGCCAAGCCACGCTGACGTGGTTCTTCGAGGATAGAACCCACTTTCTGGGCGATATAGAAATCGGCTAATCCAGCCTCTTTGGCATTATGACGAATATAATACGTTAATCCATTCTTCAGTTTACCCACACGTACGGAAGGGTCTTGGTCGAGTGATTGCGCCATTGCCACCCAAGGTGATAACGAAATCAGCGCAATGACCATTAATCTAAATTTCTTTTTCATTGTTATATACTTTTTTTATAGTTTTTCTCATCTTTTAGAAGTCGACACCCACGATCAGCATTACTGTAGTATATGCATCTCCTTTGAGATAAGCATCAGTATTGTAAGCTTTAAGATAAGTGCATTTTCCTTCCACATAAGTTTTCATACGAGTTTGTGGAAAGACAAACGAATACTTAAGAGCTGCTCCCACCTTAACCTGTGGAGCAGTATAGTATTCATAATCGCGATACAGATAAGCATCCATAGAGGGCGGAGCGGTCTGTTGGGCTGAAGGTTCTGCAAAAGTCAGGTCTTCATACACATCACCACTCCCCTTCTGATAAGCAAACTGCAATCCTGCTTGCAAAATACCTTGGCGCAAGCGTATGCGATGACAAGCATCTATATAGCCCTGTACCTGATTGAGTCGCTGTCTGCGATAATAAGGATAACGATAGCCAGTCTGCTTGCGATGTCCGATATTCACCCCCGTGGCAACCGTCCACCGTGGCAGTTCGTAATCGATGCCCATATCGCCTGTATAACCGATATGGGTATCAACCCATAATTTATCGCCCGTTTTCACAGCACCAAAATACTCATACTGCGAAGCCCCTTGTTCATTAAGGGTTTCGAGATAAGCATTCTGATTATTCTCTAATCGTTCCGCACTGATTGATACATCCATGCGATGTAAGGAAGTTGGCAGGCGATACGACAAACGTGACTGATAGGTATAGATATGTGAATGATGGCGCATATAAGTGATGGTATAAGCCGACTCACGGCCATAGTATCCACTTCTATATTGAGCCATCATACTATGATACCATTGCCACTGTGGAGTAATACGCCAATCTAACTGTACACTGGCTCCATGTCGAGCAGAGAACAGTGGCTGTTCATTATTGCTTCCTGTATATCCGTTCGTGGTAAACTGTTCCACCTGTCCCATGAAGTTGGCATAGGCTATCAGCGACTTATACACCTTATCACTCTGTCCGTATACTTTAAAGCGAATATTTTCAGTACTGCGTCGATATAGATAATTTGCACCTAAAGATACATGACCAAGAGGCAGATAAAAACCAGCCGAGAAGGTCAGGTCCATGGCTTTATTCTGATGTCTCAAATCTTTATACTTGGCCAAATTAGCGGCCGTGAAATCAAAACTAGCCCCCACAGACCATCCATGCCAAATATCGACACCGACACCACCTTTCAGATGATAAGTGTCACGATGCTCATCCCCCTCATTGGTCAACGAGTCTTCCACAATATCAAAGGGCAAATGATAGGTATTCAGAAAAGCAGAACCAGCCATA
>Ga0247611_10006999_pt1 | contig 14326 bp, 20 predicted proteins | sample 177DNAGHGhighgp2_FD_192422 | JGI IMG/M metagenome (GOLD analysis project Ga0247611, IMG submission 192422) | Sheep rumen microbial communities from Palmerston North, Manawatu-Wanganui, New Zealand - 1770 DNA GHGhigh gp2 | ecosystem: Host-associated > Mammals > Digestive system > Stomach > Rumen...
GTTAAACTTTCCTCTGCGAGTGAAAAACGATAGAGGGGGATAAGACAGGTAATAATGGTAGTATAGGTAATAACAGTAATACGGGAAAGATAGACGTAGATACGGAGAGATAGAGCCTCTTCTGTGGTCTCAAGTATAAGATACCTACAGGAACGACGAGATTATCGGTTTACACGTTTATTTATGAACGGGTAAACAGATAAGTAGGGTTTTTGGTGTTTATCTTCCCGGAAGATAGAGAGGTGATAACTATGGAGCTACCGAAAGAATTAGAGCCGCTCAGACATAGGAAAATCTGGGTGTGCTATCCGATGATATGGAACGACAAGAAGCACGGCGGGGTAGGCGGTTATGATAAGCCGCCGATCAACCCTTATACACTCAAGAACGGATCGACCGATAACCCGGAGCACTTAGCGACTTTCGACGAAGCCGCCGCCCAGATCGGGAAGACCGCTTACGTACACTCGAGAGACTATGTAGGACAGGTAGAGGTTATGGGAGTCGGGATCGCGCTTACTGGTACCGGCATTATCGCTTTCGACCTCGATAACGTCGCAGATCCGAAACGACACAGAACGACCGCAGAAGCCGGCGAAATAATCGCGCTACTCGACTCATATACGGAAGTATCGCCGAGCGGTACTGGGGTACATGTGATCGCTTTCGGCAAGCTGCCGGACTCGATCGGGAAGAAGGTAGCAAAGAAAGTGCCGGACATTTTCCATAACGAGAAAGAGAAACAGGTCGGAGAGTACCAGATACTCGACGCCGGCTACGTAGCCATAAGCGGCGAAGTGATAGGCAAGCATACCCTTACAGATTGTACCGGCAAGTTAGACGCCCTGTACGACACGTATTTTGTACGAGACGAAGAAGTACCGCCGGCAGAGCTGAGCCGACAGAAGCCGAGCAACGCCCCTTCTGTGGTCTCAAGCGGTGCTACCGGCTACACTTACGAGCGGTGGCTCGTGGAAGTCGCACAGCTCAGCGACGCTGAGATACTCGAGCGGATATTCATGAGCGGGAGCACCGGCGAAAAGGTGAAGGCGCTCTATGAAGGCAATACGAGCTTGCACGGCGGCAACCATAGCGAAGCCGATCTCGCTCTTTGCTCTCTTCTGTATGGTTTCACTTCTGATCGGGCGCTTACTGAGCGGCTTTTTAGGTCTTCTGGCCTTTATCGCGAGCCCGGGAGAAAAACGGGGAAGAGTAAAAACTACGTAGGACGCACGCTTAACAGGGCTGAACGACAGAGTAAGCAACTCGTCGGGCATATCGAGTTTACGCGGGAAGAGAAGAAGGCATACGCCCAGAAGAAAGAGCTCGAAGAGGACACGCGGGAAGCTAAGCGGCTCGGCTATGCTTCTGTGGAAGAGTACCGAAGTAGTTATATCAAGATGTTTGAGAAACGGGGGTAGAATAGAAAATGAACCAGGAAGACATAAAAGCATATTTAGAAGATACGAACCAGAAAGCGGCAATAGAGGAACTATTAACAGACATAGAAACAGCTCAACAGGGCTACTTACCTATTTGGGCTACAGGGTTTACACAGCTCGACGACAAGCTCGACGGCGGCTTTCTGGGCGGTAATTTAATACTCGTGGGCGCTATAAGCTCTCTAGGCAAGACTACCTTTACAATGCAGATCGCCGAGAACATGGCGACCGCCGGTAAAGACGTTCTTATCTTCTCGCTCGAAATGAGCAAGAACGAGCTTAACGCCAAGAGTATAAGCCGCAATACTTACCGGCTGACGGCTGACGACAAGGACAGAGAGCAGAAGAACCGGCAAAAGTACCGGCTCAGCATGGGCGACATTCTGAGAGGACGGGTAGGATCTATAGGCGACGATAAGAGAAAGCTTTTCGACGAAGCTCTCGAAGAAACACAGAAAGCGAACGAGCATATTTTCATCTTGAGAAATAATAAAGTATCGGTTGAAATGGTGGAAACAGCCATACAGACACACATAGAAGCAAGAAAAACGAAGCCTTTTGTAATAATCGACTATCTCCAGATCCTTAAACCGAGCAAGGATAGCAAGAGCAACGACAAGCGACTTCTTACAGACGAAGACGTAAACAACCTTAAAGATATGGCGGTAAGGTATCAGATCCCGATTATGGTTATATCGTCTTTCAATCGTGCGAGCTATCTCGATCCTGTTAGTATGGGCTCGTTCAAAGAGAGCGGATCTATTGAGTATTCGAGTGATACGCTTATCGGGCTACAGTATAGCGGTATGGAGTATAAAAGGCATTGGCTCACAAAGAAAAACGGTAGCAGAGAATTAGTCTACGAGAGCAAAGAGAAACATATAAACAGAGTACGGACAGTAGCGGAAGAAATGGATAAGAAGGGCGCTGAGGGTGAGTTTTTACCGATCGACGTTATACTTCTTAAGAATCGTGGCGTAACTAAGGGGAAAATACATTTTGAGTTTTGCCCCAGGTACAATATTTTCAAAGAAGCAGATCTCGGCGGTATAATGGTAGGTGGCGTATTGATTTATGAGTGGGATCCAGAAGAGTACGAAGATGAGTCTATGAAACCTTCTGAGGATAAAAAAGGCAAGGAAAAACCAAGTCTCGGCAAGGTATAACCTTTATCAGAAATCTGACAAAGGTAAGGGCGTATCGGTAATATCGGTACGCTTTTATTTTGCGTCTTTTTCAGTAATACAGTATTTACAGTAAGCCGTATATATGGTATTATTAGTAAGTAGGGTAATACTATATTATGTGGTATGGCGGAAAAGGCGTTAATATGGATAAGCCGATATTATTGAAAATTATACAGAAGACCGGCTATCCGATAGACGGCGCAAGGCTACAGTACGAAGCCCCACAGATCGACGGCTTCTTAGCGATAGAGAGCCAGATGACGAAGCATGCTACTTGCTATATCGCACTCGACAATATCGCAAGCTTCGAGGTACTGGACGACGAAGCGATAAACGTAACCGGCGCTTTCCCGGTGCCGAGAATCAAAACGAAAGCGTGGTAAAGAATTTGGGTATTTTCGACAGACTCTTTAACAGGAAGAAAACCAGAGTAACGACCGAGCTCGTCAATGAGCCGGTGAGCGGCTTCTCTATGTATGCCGGCGACGCATACGGGAACGACGTCTTCCGGGAAGCGGTAGACGCGATAGCCCGGAACGCCGGAAAACTTAAGGGCTCGCACGTAGTAACCTACGCCGGACAGAAGCGCACGGATGGCGACCAGAGGCTTAATAGAATCCTACAAGTGAGACCGAATCGCTACATGAGCGCTTACGATCTTCTTTACAAGCTCACGACGCGGCTCTTCTTGTATAACAACAGTTTCGCCTATCTCGACAAAGACGAGCGCGGCAACTTGAACGCCGTATATCCGATAACAGCGACTCACGTAAACATACTAAAGGACGCTGCCGGTGCTCTCTTCTGTGGTTTCATGTTGCGTGATGGGCGGGAGACGGTGCTACCTTACGACGACATTATTCACTTACGGCGTTTTTTCAACGATAGCGAGATACTGGGCGAAGACAACGGCGCTATCTCTTCCGGGATCGAGCTCGCACAGACAGAGAACGAAGGGATCATTAACGGGATCAAAGCCGGCGCCAACATTCGCGGTATCTTGAGCTTTACCCAGATCATGAGCCCGGGCAAGCTTAAGGCCGAGAGAGACGCTTTCGTAAAAGACTATCTCGAGCTCGGTAACGATGGTGGCGTCGTGGCGACGGATCAGAAAATGGATTATAAGCCGATCGACCACAAGCCGGTAATACTGGACGCAGAGCAGGCGAAAGAGGTAAAGACGAAGATCTACAACTATCTGGGGATAACAGAAAGCATTGTAAACAGCTCATACACAGAGGATCAGTACGCCGCTTTTTATGAGAGCACTCTCGAGCCGATCGCCTTAGCATTATCGCAAGAGTTTACGGCTAAGCTCTTCAACGATCGAGAGCAAGCTTACGGCAACAGTATTCTTTTTGAATCTGGGCGCTTACAGTTTACGAGCAACAAGACAAAGGTAGCTCTCATAGCTCAGCTCGCGCCGTACGGGCTTCTAAGCATTAACCAAGCGCTCGAGATCCTTAACCTTCCGAGCGTACAGGATGGAGATAAGCGCTTACAGGCACTTAATATTATGGATCAACAGCATGTTACTGAGTATCTTCTTAAGCGAAAGATCGGAAAGAGCGGCGAAGATGGCAGAGAATGAGATTAAGAAGCTCGTCGCTTCGACGGTGCTAAGAGCGACTTATACCAAAGACGAGATAGAGCTTACCACTTCAACGCTTTTCGGTTATACGCGTGTTTACAGGATCAGAGTAGACGAGAGCGGCAAGCTCGATTTTGTAGAAATGGCGGGGAAACATGAGTATCGAAAGAACGGAACGAAAACGGGATTATAAGACCGGGCGAACCTACGACGAGTACCAGATCGGTTACTTACGAGGGCAAGCCGACGCAAAGCGGCATGTATTCGACAGCTATCTTCTGGGGAAGACTCAGCTCTATAAGATCGGCTACTCTGTAGGCTTCGCAGAAATGAGGGCGGCAATATGAAAGAAATTCGTGTTACGGAAATACGAGCAAACGAACCGGCGGCAGACGGTAACAAAGCTCTTATTTTGAGTGGGCGGCCTGTGGTATATGGCTCGCCGACTCGCATAAACGATATAGGCGGTAGCTATATCGAAATTATCGAACGTGGCGCACTCGACAGCGCAGACCTTAGCGACGTACGGCTCTTAGTCGGACACGATGCGAGCAAGATACCGCTCGCACGTACGCCCAAGACTATGAGTTTATCGGTTGACGAAGAAGGTCTAACTTTCCGAGCTGTGCTGCCAGATACCGAAGCGGGGAGAGAAGCTTACAAGGCCGTAGAGCGTGGCGACCTTCGAGGTATGAGCTACGCTTTCACGGTGCCGGATGGCGGCGACTCTTACGACCCAAAAACCAACACAAGGACTATCAGACGCATAGCGAAAGTTTACGAGTGCTCTTTAACCGGCTTCCCGGCTTACGAGTCTACTACGGTCTCGGCAGAGAGTAGAAGCGCTCGAGCCCTCCTCTGTGGTCTCATGGAGAAGAAGCGCGAAGCAAGGGTACTTGTTAACCAGATCATGAAAGTGAGGGTGTAGGTATGGAGAGTGAGAACGCAATTAAAAACATTTACAAGCTTGCAAGGGATAACGGGTATAAGGTAACCGCGCTATCTGTGGCAGATCGCCACAACGCGAAGGGCGCTTATAGCGTGGCTGAGATAACGCTCGTGATACCCAGAAGCGAAGACAGCGCAGAAGCGCGGAAAGACGAGGTAAAAAGACATGAAATTTAACAACACAGCAGAAGCTTTTAACTTCTATCGTAACCAGAGTATCGAGGATATGCAGAAGAGAGCCGCCGAGATCGGCAAAGAGATCGACTCCAACGCCGACGCCGACGTAGACGCTCTTAACCTCGAGCTTAAGGGGATCAAGGAAGCAAAAGAAAACGCAGAAACCAGATCCGACGCAAGGAAGACTCTTTCTTTCCTCGAGGGATCCAACATGACACCACAGGGGAAGACTTTCGACCGTGAGACCGTTTACGCGACCGAAGAGTACCGTAGCGGCTTCTTTAAGACCTTGCTCGGGCATAAGCTGAGCGACGTCGAAAAGAGAGCTTTCGAGCTCGGGATCGAGACCAGAAACGACGCTTATAACACGAGCGCAAACAGCGCCGCCGTGCTTCCGACCCAGACGCTTAACGAGATCATTCGGAAGGCTCGCACTATGGGCGGTCTTCTGGGAGAGTGCCGGTCTTTCAATATGCCGACTAAGATCTCTGTGCCGATCGGAACGCCGAGCACGAAGGCCGCATGGCATACGGAAGCTGCGCCGGTAGACTCTGAGAACGTTACCGTGGCGGCTGTGTCCTTCGACGGCTACGAGATCATGAAAGTATTCAGTATCAGCGAGAAGGTGCGGAAGATGAGCGTTAACGCTTTCGAGAGCTATCTTATCGAAGAGCTTAGAGATTGCGTGCTTGAGACGCTCGACTATACCGTCGTAGCCGGCACAGGATCTTCGCAGGGCTCCGGGCTCGAAACGATCACATGGACTAAGAGCGGAGCGACCCAGAACGCCGTAGAGATCGCGGCAAACGGATCTTTTACTTATGCGAAAATCGTAGAGTTTGTATCTCTGCTTAAGCGTGGGTATGCCGCCGGCGCTAAGATGGCTATGAATAACAGGGCGCTTTACACCATCTTTTACTCTATCCTCGATACCACTAACCGGCCTATCTTTATCGCAGACCCGAAAGACGAGAGTATCGGTAAAGTGCTCGGCTTCCCGGTAGTGATTGACGACAATATCGACGATAACGTCGTATATCTGGGTAACTTCTCGAAGTATTTCGGCTACAACCTTCCCGAAGGTATCGTTATCGAGTCTTCGAGAGAGTCGAGTTTTAAGAAGGGCGTCGTTGACTACAGGGCGCTGTGTATCGCCGATTGCAAGCCGCTCGTGACAGAAGCTTTCGTGAAGCTTTACAAGGCGACAAGTAACTAAAGGACGTACGAAACACTCGTACAGAGCATTTCTTCAGTGTTTCCAAAAGAATAACCTCTCTAAGGAAGAGGGCTCGAGGCTACCGTAAGCTCTCGGGCTCTTTTCCGTTTAGGGAGTAACGAGGTAAAGATTATGACATTAGCAGAAGCAAGAGACGTCTTACACGTAGACGCCGGAGTAAATGACGACCTTATAAGCGCTCTGGTAGCCGCCCTACCGAGCTATATCGAGACTACTACAGGACTCGCGGAAGCATACCAAGCCGGAGAGCCGCTCGTTAAAACTGTAGAAGGTTTCTTAATTACGCTCTGGTACTTTGCAGACCATAGCGACGATCAGGCGCTTAATCGAACCATAGAAGCCCTTCTTAAGGCTATCACACTCAGAGCTCGGGACTATGCCGAGTAAACACGGGATAGACGGCTTCTACAACTCTAAGGCGTGGCGCAAAGTATCGGCGGCTTATATGTTATCTAAGAATTATGTGTGCGAGCGGTGCGGAGATCCGGCGACGATATGTCACCACAAGAAGTGGCTCAACGCTTCAAACGTACACGACCCGGAGATAGCGTTAAACTTCGACAACTTAGAAGCGCTGTGTCAAAAAGACCACAACGCAGAGCACGGTAGAAAGCATGATACTGTGGTCTTTGACGACGCCGGAAACGTGACGGCGGTAAAAGAAAGCGTAGAGACAAAAGATTTCAAGAAGAAGCAAGCCCAGATCGACGACGTAATAGAGCGGGCTAAGGCTTCTCTCTGTGGTCTCAAGTGAAAGAGAGGTGCAAAGAAATGAAAAAGAGATCTACTTTTGACGACATTCTACAGAAGGTGCCGGAAGACAAGCGAGCTATCGCGGAGAAGCTCATAGAAGAGCTGAGCTTTATCGAGAAGACGCTCGGACGCCTTAAGACCCAGATCGAGGAGACCGGCGAGGTAGAACACTTTCAACAGGGGAAACAGGACTTCTATAGAGAGTCGCCGGCGCTTAAAAGCTACAATACGACCGTACAGCGCTTTTCTGTGATGTACCGGCAATTAACCGACCTTATGGGGAAGAGCTCAGAAGCTGAGAAGAGTAACGCCGTTTACGACTTCTTAAAACAATCATGAGCAACTATATCGACGAGTATCTCGACGCTATACGCTCTGGTACGTGTATCGTGGGTAAGCGTATTAGACGGCAATACGAAAAGCTCAGCAAAGACATACACGAGCCGAGCGGCGGCTACGTCTTCGATCAGAAGAGAGCAGAGCGGCCTATACAATTTATAGAACGTTTCTGTAAACACAGTAAAGGCGAATGGGCGGGGCAGCCAGTAAAGCTTGAGCTATTCCAAAAGGCTTTTATCTCGGCGCTTTTTGGTTTCGTGGACAAGACCACAAGGGAGAGACGTTACCACGAAGCCATGCTCTACGTGGCGCGGAAGAACGGGAAGAGTACGCTTCTTTCTGGGCTCGCGCTCTATTGCCTTATCGCAGATGGCGAAGCCGGAGCGGAAGTGTATAGCGTGGCGTCGAAGAAAGACCAAGCTCGTATTATCTATGAAGAAGTCTGTAATATGGTGCGCCAGAGCGCAGAGCTCGCAGAAATCACGAAGAAGCGAAAGAGCGACCTATACTTTCCGCTTACCTTCTCGAAAATGCAACCGCTCGGACGCAATAGCGACACGCTCGACGGTCTTAATAGCTCTCTTGTTATCATAGACGAGCTTCACAGTATCAAAGACAGGAACACGTACGAAGTAATGCGCCAGAGCCAGAGCGCACGACGCGAGCCGCTTCTTGTGATGATAACGACCGCCGGAACGGTGCGCGAGTGTATCTTCGACGACATGCACAAGTACGCATGCGGAGTGTGCGACGGTACGATAAAAGACGAGCACTTTCTGCCGATCCTGTACGAGCTCGACAGTAAAGACGAGTGGCTCGACCCTATGAAGTGGGAGAAGGCTAACCCGTCGCTCGGACATATTAAAAAGCTCGACGACCTTATCAGCAAAGTAGAACGGGCAAAACAGAGCCCGAGGGATCTAACCGGCGTATTAACAAAAGATTTTAACGTAATCAGCACGACGGCGAGTACCTGGCTAACCTTCGACGACATTAACAACGAAGAGACCTTCGATATAGTCGATTTTAAGGGCTACTATGCTATCGGCGGCGTAGACTTATCGCACGTGGGAGATCTTACCGCCGCTACCCTTCTCTTTATGGATCGGAACGAGAAGCGCTATGTTATTCAGATGTACTGGCTACCGAAAGAGCACTTCGAGCAACGGGTACAGGAAGAAAAGATACCTTACGACAAGTGGTACGAAGCCGGTCTTCTGAGACTATGCGAGGGAAACCAGATCAACTATAGCGACGTTACGGCATGGTTTCTCGAAATGGTAGAGAAGTGCGAACTTTCGCCGGCGTGGGTTTATTTCGATCCTTACAGCGCCGCCTACTGGGTACAAGAAATGCAGAGCTACGGCTTTAATCTCGTTAAGTGTTATCAAGGCGTAAAGACACTCTCACTACCCATGCAGAAGCTCGGCGCAGATTTACAGGCCAAGAAGATAAACTATAACAACAACTCACTTCTTAAGTGGTGCATTACAAATACCGCCGTAAAAACCGACGTTAACGGCAATATACAACCGATTAAGGCGCAGAGCCCTAAGTATCGCATAGACGGGCTCGCGAGCCTTCTCGACGCTTACGTCGGACTTACGGAGCATTATCAAGAGTACTTAGACACGTTATAACGAGGTGACAATATGAAAAAATCGAAATACTTCTTAAAAGACAAAAGAGCCCAGATTTATAAGAAGATGAACGTCGCAGAAGAAGGAGACATGCCGAGAGAAGCATACATACCGATAAGCCCCGCTTCGCTCTGGTGCTATACGTCTCAGCTTTCGCAGGATCTTATGTATCGGGCGAAGGGCGTCGGAGAAAACGAGACCCGCTTTTTCGTCTTCAACTTCCGAGATATTGTAGAGGTAGGCGACGCCGTGCTCTATCGTGCGAAATGGTACAACATAACCAGGGTAGACACGACAGACGACTACAACGGCGACCTGTTTATCTATGTGGAGAACATGAGCGAAGAGCCGGAAGAAGAAGACATACTTACCTACGATGAAGGCGCCCAGTATCTTTAAGACTCGAGACCACAGAAAGAGAGCTACCGTAGCGGCGGCTCTTCTTTTTTGTCTTTCCCGTATTACTGAAAAGATAACATTATAGATTGACAAGCGACAGAACAAGCTCTAATATAATTTATAGAGTGGCTCGAAAATCTAAGAAAGAGAGGTAATATGTTAAATATGGATAATACTATTAAGATAAACAATAAGAAATACGCGGATTTTGCCGACGCGCTCGCAGATCCACTCTTTCACTTCGACTCATGGCTCGCAAAGCTCAACAGCTCAGACGAAGAAGAAATGAAAGCGACCTTCGAGGAATTGAAAGAAAATTACGACACGTACGACGAAGCTTTTCCGAGTTACAAAGAGGGCGGCCTAAAGCAAATGTACGCGGCTTTCGCGGCGGGTTTCAACTCAGCTAACCGGGTATGGATGACACTCACGGAAGACATAGAAAAAAGCTCAGACAGTACCGCAACCACAGAGACGACCGAGAATCTGTAAATTTATAGGCAATATCCGAGCCACTCTTATTATATCAGATATGCCGAAGGAAGCAAAGAAAGAGAGGTGTTTTACTTGAAAATAATCACGCTACTTAACCAGAAGGGCGGCACAGGAAAAACGACTACCGCCATAAACACAGGCGCGGCACTTTCCCGCTGTGGTCTCAAGTGCTTGCTTATAGACATAGATCCGCAGGGGAACTTGTCACAGAGCGCCGGCTTCGACGAACTGAGCGAGGGAGACGTAACGACCTACGAAGTGCTTAAGGGCGCAGACATAAATAAAGCAATAAGAACGAAGCACACAGCAAAAGGCGCGTATGACGTTTTACCGACCGACATACGGCTCTCTGGGGCTGAGATCGAGCTCGCGAACGCAGACCGGCGTAACTATCTGCTTAAGGACGCTCTGGACGGTCTCAAGAAGACTTACGACTTTATTATCATAGACTCGCCGCCGAGCCTTAGCATTTTTACGGTTATGGCGCTCAGCGCTTGCACAGAAGTTATTATCCCGGTACAGGCTCAATACTTGCCGCTTAAGGGCGTAGCGCAGCTCATAGACACAGTAGAACTCGTGCAGGAACGTTTTAACCCGGAGCTCGAGATCGGGGGCGTACTCCTAACCTTCTACGACGAGCGCCGGAACCTCGACAAGGACGTACTCGAAGCGCTCGAGCAAGCTTTCGAGGGTAAGGTCTTCGAGACCAAGATAGCGCAGAATACCAAATTAGCAGAAGCGCCGAGCCACGGGAAGGACATAATCGACTACTGTATTCAGAGCAAGGGCTCGACACAGTATAGACAGCTCGCAGAAGAAATTATACAGAAAATGAGACCACAGAAAGGGGATATATGATGGCAGAGGGGAACGAGAAACAACCTAAAGAACTGGTAGAAGACTTAAAAGGGAAGATCCACTTCAAAGGCAAAGACCGCTTTTACTTTGACGAGTCTAACAGACCAGAGGCACTAAGGAAGCTCGAAGAACAAATAGACAAGCTTATAAATAAAGCCGTAATGAAAGAGTACATGGAAAAAAGCGACTATATGAGCCCGCAAATTACAGAAAGAGAATATCTCAGATTAAAAGCTGAAATTTACAAAGAACTTCTCAGAGAGAAAGGCGCTACCGAAGAAGAACTAAAAGAAATGGAAGAAGCGACATATAAGGCGGCTAAGATAATCGCGGAAGAACACAAAAAACATGTAGCAAGCTTTAAGGCGATAGACGGGAACAAAGTACAACAACCTTGCATAAAGCCATAGCTGTAATAAAGAAACGAGGGGGAAGATGGAAAACGTAAAAATCATAAGAGCAAAACAGACTAAGGAAGAAATGCATGTGAAACTCGTAACAAAAAAAGAACCAGAAAGGGAGAAGAAAACCATGAGCAAAGCACTCGGCAACAATCCACTACTTAAAACGAAACCGGCAGAAGACCCGGTACTTACAGAGAAGGACGTCGAGGACATCCGGCACGCTATCAGCGACGTAGACGACTTCACGACGGCTTCTTTCAAGATCCGCAAGACCTATCTTAAGAAGCTGAGAGACTACGCTTTTACGAACCGGCTCGAGCAGAAAGAAGCACTCGACCAGATACTCGGCGACTTTCTCGACCAGATCGACGAGAGCGGCCTTATGGAGTACCCGGAGAAGCCGAAGAAGAACAGAAAGAGAGGGTAACAATTATGATTAAGCTTGAATCTGGCACGACGGCATATAACACGAAGGAAGTCGCCGAGCTGCTTCACAGAACGGTTAACACAATACGCAGGTATGTGAAATCTGGGAAGCTTAAGGCTCAGAAAGTCGGGAACCAACTGTATATAACAGGACGCACGCTCGAAGAGTTTCTAACCGGCGAGAAGCCCGAGAGGTAAATATATGGTATATCAGCTCACAAAAGAAGAAAAGAAAGAGCTTTATGCTATTTTTGACGGATACGCCAAGCTCATAAAAGAGAGCGAAGAAAAGATAGAAGCGCTAAAGCCCCAGGGGAAAGAACCGCCGGCGGCAATAAAGACAGACAACAAAAGCGAGAAAGAAGCTAAAAAGGCGCTCGCTCGCTTAGAAAAGCTTCATGAAGAATGGCTTAACTCTGGCTCTGATGAATGGAGAGAAGAGCGTAAGCGGCGACTCGAGCTTATGCAGAGATCTAATAACGCCGTAGATGAATTTATGAGATCTACTTTCGACACTCACTTTAAGACGATCGCCGGTGAACCAGACGCCATAGTAGAAGACGCTTTTCAAGCTATCGACGATTTTATACCGAGAATCTGTAAATATTACAGGGGAAAGGGTAACTTAGAGGATCTCATAGAGATAAACGGGCATGTAGATATGCCGCATATCAAAGTAGATATTGTAGAAAATGGGTATCTTCTGGACGTCAACGACACGATTAAATATCTTACAGATTATATCTATCAGCGCCATATTAAAGGGCTGAAAAAAGACGGAGAGCGCATACAGCGCATAAAAGACTATATCATACAGACCGTAGACGAGAGCGCTTTTACGTCGAGCGTGGGCGGCAAGCCAGGAACACATGAGACAACAGAAGAGAGCATACTCGCCGTAAGACCGAAAAACTATGTGGTAACCGTAGACCGAGTATCGAAACAACTCTTCAAAAACGAGCTTATGAAGCCGGTGGACTCAGATCCAGAAGCGCTATACGACGTACGGCTCGACGGTAAAGGGAAAGTAACGGCAAGAGTAGCCATAGATTACAAAGAGCTTCTCGGCAAGGGTACGCTCTTAGAACTTCCAGAGCTTAACGAGAAAGACTACAGCGTACACGACGCTATCATAACTCTCTTAAGTGCCGGTAACAGAGTAATGAGCCACGATATGATTTACAGAGCTATGACCGGCAAGGTAAGCGGGAAAATCACAGTACCAGACGAAGCGAGAAAGAGCATAGACGAAGCGCTCGAAAAGTTTAGAGGTACGTTTAAGCTCGAATATGAATATGTAAACGAAGACGGCGAAACGGTTGTAAGATCCTACGACGAGCCACTCGTAAGCTATCAGAGGGTAACGGATCGGCTCAAGATTAACGGCAAAGTGATAGCCGGCGCTATTAGACTCTCAGACGATACCAAGCTCGACCCGCCGCTTTTAAGATGGGCTCGGGAGAATGGCAACGAGATAGATACCAGAGATATAACTCTTCTGGACGTGCCGAGACTCAATAACGGCGACGAAAGCTTTACTATTAAAATGTGTCTGTACCGGCGGCTTATTTCTATGAGAAACACTTTCGAGCGCAAGAAGAGCAGCAAGTATGAACTCTCAGATAATCAGCGTACTATCAGATACGATTATATCTACGCCGCTCTGGGGATCGAGACCGAGACCCTTACAAAAGATAAGCGCCACGATGTAAAAGACAAGATAGACCGCTGTATGAAATATTGGGAGAAAAAAGGCTTTATCTCTTCTTACGAGCACAAGAAAGACAAGAAAGCCGGCAATCTTTACTACGCCGTAATGGTCTCTTTTGTGCCGAAGGGGTAGCGGTTTACACGTATATTTATGTACGGGTAAACAGCTAACTACGGTTTTATGTGTTTATCTCGAGTGTAAAATGCGGTTTTGAGTCTGAGGGGACTACCGCAAAACAAGCAACCACACTACCGCAAAACAAGCAACCACACTACCGCAAAACAAGCAACCGGCACTACCGCAAAACAAGCAACCGACGAACGGCTCGAAAACGGCGTCAAAGCCCGTAACTACAACAAATTGTGGACTTCGACACGAAACCACTATGTATTGTATTATGTATATAATGTGTATAATAGCCGCTCATAGCGGCGCTATTACCCGCTCACGCTATAGCGCCACTATTCGCATACAAGGAGCTCGAAGTCTCTACCAGGTCCAACCTAACCACACAAAGAATGTCAGACGGCGGAGCGGGGCAACATTTCACAGAAATCTGTAAAAAGTCACGACACGCAAAAGGAACTCGCAAAAGCTGCCGGAGTATCGCATAAGGATCCACATGAGACCACAGAAGGGGCCGATCTTCTTCGAGAGCCGGAAGGTTTTGACTCGCGAGGGGGATAGGGGGTAAAGATCCGAAGAGCGAAAACGTGCGG
>Ga0247611_10007000_pt1 | contig 14324 bp, 16 predicted proteins | sample 177DNAGHGhighgp2_FD_192422 | JGI IMG/M metagenome (GOLD analysis project Ga0247611, IMG submission 192422) | Sheep rumen microbial communities from Palmerston North, Manawatu-Wanganui, New Zealand - 1770 DNA GHGhigh gp2 | ecosystem: Host-associated > Mammals > Digestive system > Stomach > Rumen...
AAATAGTACTACAATATGTAAAATTTTTTTACATTTTCCCCATTGGATAATACTGGATAAAATGTCAAAAACAATCCATGGAATATGTTGTCAACAATACCATTTATCTACCATGTAATATATTACCATTAATGTTAAATATCTACTATGTAATAATATGTAAACAATACCATTTATCTACCATGTAATACTATACCATTAATGTTAAAGATCTTCCATTGTAAAATTTTGGTATTGTTTTCAATTTTATACTTATAATTACAGAAAATGTTTACACACAAATTTCACACAACTAACACATAGATTTCACACACAGGGTTTATAATAGAGACAATGAAAAAAGAATATTTCAGATGTTGTTTATGCTACCCGTGCAGGCGTTGACGGGATTTACCACAAAAAGGAAGAGGTGATTTACAGAATAACTATACCCAAAAATGGCAGAGCCACCAAGGGAGTGCTATACCATTTTGACAAATCCTGTCAGTGTTGTCAACAACAAAATGACGGGTATGGAAGAAAATCCCAAGGTCTGATAAATTATTCCATAGTATCTTGACAATTGAATATGGTAAACATATGGGTATTTTGTAAAGTACCGGCAGTGTTGTCAACAACAAATAATAAACTTACAGTTTTTTACAAAGGAGTAATTATTATGAACGAACTTACAACATTTGCTATAAACGGTACACAGGGCTTATCACTGGGAGAAAATGGTATTCCAAACCTTACGCTTGGAAATCTTACCCGTGGTATCAAAAATTTGGAAAAAGGCAAAATTAAGGTAGATTATACCATCGCAGTGGTACTTAATTCCATGTCAAAACTTGACAAGGAAGTTTTCACCAATGCGGGATATGACAATTTTGTAGATTTTTGCTCTAAAGAGTTTGAATACTCAAAAGGTCATGTCTATAAATTGACAAAAATCGCGGAAAAGTTTTTAACTATTCCGGAAATTGACAAATTTATGGGAACTTCTACCACTTCAGAAAATACGGGTTTAGTTGCCAGTGATGGCAGAAATTTGGATATTTCCTTAAATACCAGTGCCGTAAAAGGTTTACAGGATAGTTTCGGTTTTCCTTTCTCAATTACGCAAATGCAGGAAATGGCATTTCTTGATACTGCTAAAATTGTAGAATTAATCAAGGAAAACAAAGTTAAAGCTTCCATGTCTTGCCATGCTATCCGTGATGTAGTTTCTGAATTAAAAGAGGGAAAAACTACCAAAGACGGTAAAAAGGAAAAAGCTTCCAAGGCAGAAAATGGTGAACTTAAGGTAAAAGTTTCCAATGACAAGGAACGTTTCCAGTCTATTATTGACATTATGTCAACAGTAGAAATGGAAGTATTTAACAATTCCGAAATAACGGAAAGATTTGTAACATTCTTACAGGAATGTGTTGCTAATGCTTAATATTTAAAGGAAAATACTGCCGGTATTTTATCAAATATCCATATGTTGTCAACAACATTAAATTAATTTCCAAAAAATTCAAAAAGGTAGGTATTCAAAATGTTAAAAATAACAGATATTGAGAAAATTGCCAAGGAATGTAATTTAGAGGTAAATGTTGATATGGAATATGATATTGATACACCATCAATTTATTACACATATTCCCTTTTATTGGAATTAAAGGATTTATTTGAGTTAATAGATTATTATAATCTTATTAACAATAATAGGAAAGACAGTTGGAAATATCCATATCCAATAGATGGAGATAGAACAAACCAAATTTTGGAAGAGCTTCATAAGCAACACGTAATTGATGGATATTAATGGAAAAGAAAACCAGTGTAAAAAACTGGTTTTCCGTGTTCTATCATATGAACATTTGCTCATATATTCAAGTATTCATTTGTCATTTTTGAGATTTTTTCCCTGTAAAATTTTTCCAAAAAATTTTCGGAAATCCCGCCGGCAAAAATTTTTTGATTTGAAAATTGTTGTCAACAACAATTTTTAAAATAATATTAAACCCGGGTATCAAAATATACCCACCATCAAAAAGATGTTGTCAACAACAATGCAACATCATTGTAGAAAGGATTTTAATTATGTTAAACACACGTACACTCGGACCTGCAATTCTCAACCTTGAAAAGAACAACAACGCATTACTCGTAGACGTTACTTTAAAAGAGTTTGCAGTTGTCAACAACTCAGCAACAAAGCAGAAGATGATAGCATTCACTATCGAAGAGCACCCCGAATATTACTTCTGGGCATCAACATCTCTCTTCCAGTTCCTTGAAGAAAACGTAGAAAACGCTACACTCAACCCAGAAACCCGTTGTCTTTATTTTCCAGACGATGTTGTAAAGATCACTCACAAGGGTACAGTTCCACTGAAGTCCGATCCAAACAAATCTTGCAACGTTTGGTACATCGAAACATACGAAAAATAATTGGTAGTAGGAATTTAGTTGTTAACAACTCGGGTATCAAAATTGGTATCCGAGTGTTAACTATATTTGGAGGTATCTAAATGAAAACTGATTTATTTATTAAAGATGAAGATGTAGATTTACTTTTACACGCAGTAATATTTATGTCTGATGTAGCATTAGGTAAAACTACACAAGTAGATTATTTTACCGATGAAGAAATAAAAGGTTTTAAAGTTTTATGTAAGTTTCTTTTTCCTTTAGTACAGGAAATCCATGAAACAAGAACAGAAATTTTAAATAATTTACTGGAGGTATCTAAATGACACTTGTAGAAAAAGCAGCACACTTTTACAGAACTGATGTAGAAACAATAGAAAACTTTGCACAGGCAGTCTTATCTGCATCATCACCCATTAGTTGTTATTTAATAGTATATGAGTTTTTAGAATTACACACTGGTAAAATATGTAAGCAAACTGTTGACGATGTTTTCAGTTTCTTAGAAGAATATCGTAAAGAGGTATCAAAATGAACACAATTGAGTACATTCACGAAAACTACTGCTCAAATCGTGACGTTGCTACCGGTAATTACGATTGCCCTTACGCTACAACCGTAATGAACACAATATGTTGCACAGGGCATGAATGCAATCACAGAGGTATCTACGAAAAACCAGTTGTTAACAACTCACGTTTCGCAACATTTAACCCTACACCATATGAAGACATTGCAGCTAACCTTTTAGCCAATTCTTTAAAAGATGAAGACTTCCCATTCTAACATCTATCATTAAGGAGGAATTCCAATGGCAAAATCAAAAAAGTACATCCGTCAAAAACATAGGAGTATAGGTTTCAAAGAAATGCGTGAATACATTGCACGCAACATAACCGCATCAACTCGCAAGCTCAAGCGTTGGATACAGAACGACCTTTACAAAGGTTCTCCTACAATGCAGGTAGCTTACAAAAATCTACGAGCAATGTACAAAAAATATGGTCTTGAAGAGTCTAAATACCACACGGGTAAGATTTTTAGAGATCAAATAAAGTCTTATGAAGATTTAAGAACACTTTATTCAGCGTTATACAACATTCAAGGTGCAGATCCAAAAGAGGCACGAGAAGCACTCAATCAAAATATAAAAAAGTTCGAAAGAGCTAAACAGTTATGGTCAGCTATGGGTAAAGATGTGTCTGATACTTCTTACATTCAAGCCTTCGACACATTGTCTTATCTATCACAAGAATTTCATGAACTTTTCGCAATATTAACTTATAATGAAGTTCAAGTTGCATTAGCTGAGTCAGATAATCCTGTAGATGTATTCGAAAAATATGCTACACGAATTGAAAACAAGATATTAACAGAGAAACAGAAACAGTATTCAGAAAGATTAAACGAAAAAATTTACAACAGTAACATATCAGCTTTAGACATAAAATATATATTCCATAAATAATATTTCATAAATAATATCCACAAGTAATCACATCTTATAAGGAGTGTTGTCAACAACATGAGCTTTTTAAACCGTAATTATAAACAAAATATCATCTCGTTCGATATTGAAACAACATCTTACGTTGAGTATAAAGATGTAACCCATCGAGATGGTACAGTAACACGTGAAGTTGATCGAAAATATGCTTGGATGTATTTAGCAGACATCTGTGAAAATATTGCTAACTATTATCATCACAATACTTTTCGCAACTGGAAAGATGTAGTAGCCTATTTCGATAGACTATCAGACTTTTGCGCTAAAGGCTGGTATTACATAGTTTGGGTTCATAACCTCTCATTTGAATTTCAATTCATGAAAGATTACATGAAACTCACAGATGTTTTTTGCCGAAAAGCACACAATGTGCTTAAATGTACTTACCGTAACATTGAATTCAGAGACTCTCTCGCCCTTGCAAATTGCAAATTGGAAAAGCTGGCAAAAAATGAACATTTATCAGTAGAAAAGGCTGTTGGTGATCTTGATTATAGCCTTATCCGTACTCCATTAACACCAATAACCGACAAAGAACTCAATTATCAGAGAAAGGATACTGAAGTTGTTTGTGCCTACATAGCTAAAAAGAAAAAGGAATACAAAAGACTTGAAAACATCCCAACAACTTCAACAGGTGAAGTTCGTTATCTCTTTATTGAAGAGTTGTCAACAACAAATTCTTTGAAGAAAATTCATTCACTTGTACAATTATACTCTGCACAAACAATGGAACTTCAAAACTTACTCATTAGCATTTACGCCGGAGCATATACACACTGCAACTATCTTTACATAGATCAAACTCTATACAATCTAAAATGTAGAGATATTGCATCAAGCTATCCGTATCAAATGGTTGCTCGTAAATATCCAACTATTTGGTTTCAAATTAACTTCGATGTTAACTCACTATCATCTCTTAAAAAATTAACTATGGATTACCCACCTGAAGAATATGCTTGGGCGTGTCATGCAACATTTTCCAACATAAGAGCAAAACATTGTCACAATATCCTATCACTTCACAAAGCAAAAAAGATTTCAGATGATAATATCATAGATAATGGTAGAATTGTATCTGCATCATATCTTGAATTTGACATCAATGAAATTGACTTACAGAACATCTGTGATTTTTATGATTTTGACAAGATAACCCTTACTTCTGTTCACATTTCCAAAAAGGAATATTTACCAAAAGAACTTGTGGCTGTAATACTCAAGCTCTTCAAGCAAAAAACTTCATTAAAAGGCGTTGAGGGTGAAGAAGAGAATTATATGCGTAGCAAAAATCGTATTAATGGTGTCTATGGCTCTGCGGTATTTAATCTCTTAAATTCCGGCGTTTACTTTGATGAAATAACCAACATGGCGTTTATAAAAGAAGAGAAAACTTTTGCAGATTATAAAAAATACATTGGAAACCCAAAACAGTATCTGTGGTATTCTATAGGTGTATGGGTTACATCTTATGCTCGTCGTCAAATACTCACTCCAATAAAACATATGTCTGAAAATGCAGTATACTGTGATACAGACTCTGTAAAATACCTTGGTTGGAAAAAATATGATCGTTACTGGGATGTTGTTAACAACAAAATTAAAGAGAATTTCCTCAATGCCATGCATTTTCATGGCTTCACAGAGGATGAATATCGTTTCTTCGATAAAGATGGCAAAGAATTCTTTATGGGTGTATTTGAAGAAGAACCATACTACAGAACATTCAAATCCCTAGGTTCAAAACGTTACATCACTGAATATTTCCATCCTAAAAAGAAAAAGTGGGTTGTAGAAACAACTGTAGCAGGTGCTCCAAAAAACATGGCAGACCATTTGGGTGAAACAACAGAAGAGAAGTTTAAGAATTTCAAAAACAACTTCAAACTCCCAAACTGTAAACTCACGCATACATATGTTGAGGGCAAACGCAATCTAATTGTAACAGATTATCTTGGTAATGTTTCAATTGTCGATACCCGTTCCGGTGTATGTCTTACACCTGCTGATTTTTCAATGTGTCTTTCAGATGATTTCTTTGACTTCTTATATGGTCGAATTGAATTTGAAGACAAAAACATTTATGATTATTTCTTTGGTCAAGAAAAATATGAGAAATAAATATGAGAAATAAATATGGGAAATAAAAAATGCCCTTGACGATTGTTGTGTTGTCAACAACATTGTCAAGGGCGTTTTATTTTATTTCATTAAACTTAGAAACTTCTAAAGTCATTTTTTCTTAAAGTCGTCTTCATCCAGTTTTCAAACACATCTCCACAATCATCATTAGCAAAGTAAATCTTATTACCTTTCCAAGATGCTATTAAATATTGTGTCAATTTATTTCTCGGCATTTCACAAAAACACATTCTATTATCCAACAATGTCAAGCTATCATCAGTCATGAATATGTCACCAGACTCCAACGCCTTATCAAAATTACTTGGGCTTATAAAACTGATAACGTTCTTGTCATCATCAATAAGTAAATCCCATCTCAATACGTGTGTACTGAAGTGTATATAAATTCGCCCAAGTTCTTCACAGTCATCGCGTTTACCGTTATAAAATCTAGGATACGAACATATCTCCCAGTATCCAGATTTAATCATATCCAACTGCTTTTCATCAAAGTCAAAGTATGCCTTATTTACTTTACTCGTATTCGTACTTGGTTTACAATATTCCAAAGACATTGTGGTTTCACCGTATCTGAAATTATATATGAAACCTTGCTTAATGTCTTTCATATTAATCTTAAACTTCGAGAAGTAAGGACAAAACTTATTAACGGTATTACCAAGCATAACTATAGTTGTACCAACTCTGTCACGTATAAAGCTTGACAGCAAGTTCATAAACTTTGCATACTCATCATTAAGATAAGTATCCCTAGTCAAAAATTCGTCAAATATTACATATCTAACAAATCCTCTGTCCTGTCCTTTTTTATGTTCCCAACTGTTCATTCCGACACAGTATAAGAACGGATCACCTTTCGCTTCAACCTTACCAGTTTCTTCATTAATCCTTGTAGGATAAAACGTCCTATTCTTATACTCGAAGTTATTCCACTTACCCTCACTCATTATCGCCAAACTATTTATATGTGGAGTACAAAGCTTAAAAATATTAGCACTTGTAATAGACTCGTCATATCTTCTGATATAAACAGACGGTACACCTTTTTCACAATACTCCGCAAGAGCTTCTTCAATAAAACCATATGTCTTACCGTTACTTCTCTGACCAATTACAATATTGTAAACACTACCCTCTGCAAGTATCTTCCGACAATCATAATACTCTTTCTTCTCCTTAGCCATAGTTGTTGACAACTTCCTTTCCTACTATAAAATAACACCTATTGAAAGTAATCTCTCAATTTCATCGCGTTCTTCAGCAGTAGCACTAAATGTTACATGAGGGTTAGCACATACTGTAAAACCTTTAAAACCACTGAGCTGACCAACAGTATTACAAAGGTATCCAACAGTATGTCCAAACATTGAGTTGTTAACAACTTCATCAATAAGCGGATAGTTAGCATAATAATAACATCTATTACCAGCACCAAAGAAACTACTATCACCTGTTGAACCTACACTATATGCATAACTCTGTACACTATCTTTTACACCACCCATTATGCCACCTAAAGCCTGAGCAGCACCAGCACCTATAAGCAATGGATTACCTAATGCAGCACCTGCTATACCTGTACCAATACCTGTTAATATAGGTGTTACATCTCCTATAACAGCCGCAGTTTTTCTATCACTACCATTACTTGTTACAGGTGTCATAGTACCAAAGGAACCCTTGGCAATAGCAATTGTAGCACCGCCACAAGAAACAACAGCTGTTAATGAACAAGTTGGTACATCAGGATAATAAGTAACGCTTATCTCTCTTCCTAAGCAAACATTACCTTTGATAGGTACTCTACCGCAAAATGGAATATAAACACTATAATCACTATATGGTTCAAAATCATAAAAAGTATTTGTTAATCTTGGTATTGCTATAGTACCACCACTTTTATTTATTGTACCTTGAATTCTACTACAAGCTACACCAGTATCCCATTTTGTTGCATCGTCTAATTTGAACTTTACAGTAGTAGGAATAGGAGCATCAAAGAATATTCCAGTATTAGGAACAACAAAACAACTAACAACACAATTCAAATAATCAATTGTCCAGTTTGCATTAGATGCTATAGCAGATTGTAAATCACCCATTTGTCCAGCTGTAAGTAAATAGTATTTTACCATACCACTTACTTCTCCACCTGCCCAACCATATGTTTCAGGATCAACATCAAATGGATTATCATCGCCACCTCCACCACCCGGTGTATCAGGAACTGTATTACCTTTTACATCATTGATTAAATCCCATTCACCGTTTTTATCGAGGTCAGCGGTATATCCCGTAACGATTCCGCCCTCTGCTATTGGTTTATAGGTTGTGCCATCATAATCAAAATAGAAACCACAACCAGCAAGCTGTTTTAAAGCAGTATCAAGTGAACTAGCTCTCGTGTAAACTGTAGCACCATAAGGTACATATCTTACACCTAGGACTTTATCTCCTCTATCATCTGACAAGTCATGAATGCCATTAAATCGCCTACCGTAATTAGCACCAACTAAGAAATCATCAATACCACCGTCGCACCATACAGACAATAACTTATTACCAGTTGACATATAATCGTCAAAAATATGTAGTAAATTAACATTTGTGCTGTCCCTATTGCCGCTTATTGTTTGTTCTGCGTTAAAAATACTATTGTAAAGTGGAAAATCAAAATAATATGCATCTCCAAAATTCTGAATACATAAAGACGAAAAAGGTGCTGATGTATCGTCGTCCATCCAAACAAAACTTCTCGAAGCTTCTGGTTCGTATATTGTGTATGAACCTGTTTCACCTGCATCTGCGTTTACAGTTCCAGTGTAAATATTACCTAACATTTTTATTAAACGTGGATTAAATTCCGTAACGATACAAGCTCTACTATTATCATTAAAATTTTTATTAATGTAATTATCAGAGTTTACCATATCATAGATAAGAACCATTTTACCGTAATTATCATATGAACGATTACCAGAACCAAAATAAGTGTATAAAACAGAGTCCCATCCGGGAGCTGTTGGAGAATTCAAAACAGGATATTTTTCTAGTTCAGATATTGCGGCAGATGTGCCAGCTTGCTGATAATAATTATCAGGTTCAAATACACCTGCTACATTATTCACAAAATCATGCCGACCTACAATTGCAAACTTACTTAATTCTGCATAAGTAAAATCCCCATTTGCTATAAGCGTCTGAATAGGCTTTGAAACACCTACAGATACGCCGTGTATCGTTATAGTTCTATCTGTTGTAATAGCCATAGTTGTTAACAACTCCTTTCTTAAATCATTCCGAGAACATAACAAACGTCGTTTGTTATGACACTATCAGCACCTGCAAAAGGTTTCCATCTACAACCTTTATTTGCCTTGATAGGTATAAGATCATCGTGTATATCTCTCTTCCATTTGTTTATATCTTCATTCCTTGCAACAAGACAAGTAAGTCCTTTTATTTGTTCTCTATAAGTATGAAGAACATCAACGTGACAGTAATAAAGACAATGACCTCCAGCACGAGCTTCAACACTTTCAATGAAATAAAACCTCCCAAACTCACTACAATAACAGTAGTTTGCATCACTTCTTGTACCATCAACTTTAAAGATAGGATTTAAACTATCTGTGTTAACCATAACACAATTTATATCCTGTCCTAAATGTAAACTACTGGTCTTATCCACAACATTATTCTCACAGTCACAAGTACCAACATTTAATGTATAAGCCATAATCTCACAACCTTTCTATAACAGCCGTCAACCGTCAACCCTCAACCCCTAACCCTTATCCCCTATGCCATTCGCACGCGCCCGCAAAACGCATAGTTGTTAACAACTAAGAGATAGGGCTCAACACTTTTGGGGGAAAATGTTGAGCCATAATGGAAGTAGGAATTGAGTTGTCAACAACTCCGAATTCTACGATGATTACATATTTGCAATGTTTGCATAGAGTGGTACGTTTGCAGGGAATGCTTCTGAACCAGTGTATGCTGTGTACTGTGTGTCACCACCAACAAACTGATAGTATTTGCTACCGTCTGTTGCCCAGTCTGTTGCACCTGTTGCAGCAATAAATGCGGCTTCATCTTCGAATGAACCGATTGCATAGTATTCACTGAGATAGAAGACTACTACATTTTCATCAGTATCATTGATGTAGTTAGCATCTGCAAAGTACCAGTAGTTGATTGTTCTGTTGTTTGGAACGTTTATGGACTCTACGTCCTTGTGTTCACAGGTAATAGCTGACGCTCTTTCATCGTGGAGCACGCCAAGAATGTTTGACATTTTTACAATAACACGTGGATCTGGTGTAGCTGTCTGATGTCCCTGTGATGCTGGGATTGCGTTTATGGTTGAACGCTTTGAATAATCGTCTGTTTCACCGCCGCTCATCCAGTATGGAACTGATGTATAGCCGTCGAGTTCAACAAAGTCGTTGTGACGGTTCATTGAATAGAGCCATGTATCAAGAGCCTTGTCAAAATCTGTGAGGAGAAGAAGTGTCTGCTGTTTGTCAGATGTTGTGTTTATGTATCCACCATCGGCATAAAGTACAGACGGTTTTTTGATAAAGTCACGATACATACCAATGCGCATATTAGCATAACGCAGGAAGTAAGGATCTGTGAGTACATCTTCAGGCTTTGTATAGTTGCCATAAATTGTTCTTGCCTGTGGAACATCTCTGAGCCATTCATAAAGGAGATTTACGAGTGAGTGATTATTACCGCTGAGGAACTTTTCGGCGATAAGGTTTGCTTCAGTACGATATTCAAGTGAAAGTAGGTCAATAGCCAATTTCTGCTGAATGCTGTTTTCAATGAGTGAAATAAAACGTGACATTTCAGATGCCGATGTAAATGCTGACTTGAGCTGACGCTTTGGAATTGTGATTTTGATTGCAAACGTGGTTGAATTGTTGAAGAACTTTGCAGATACTTCCGGAAGTACTGGTGTGAAAATATCAGATGGATCGTATGACGCAATATCCCAAAGTTCAAATGTCTGATCTTCCTTTGTTGGAGGTGCTTCAACACGAATTTTTTCTGCGATTGAACCAAATTCCCAAGAGTCCTTGAAGATTGGGAGGTGCATAAGATTGAGATTATTCTGTCTGAAGATTATCTTACCAACTCTGTCGATAAGTTTCTTTGTGTAGTTTTCAAACTGATTGCCCCAAACTGTTGATGAAGTAATTGTGTGACCTACTTCAACGATATTGGATAAATCTTCTGCTACTGTCTGTTCTGTTTCTCCGATAACATCAGCGAATACATCGTTGAGTATCTGACCAATCTGTTTATATTCCATAATTTCCTGCCTTTCCGAGTTGTTAACAACTCATAAAATATTTTAAACAAATGTTATCAAGTAAATCGTGGGAGATAATGTCCCAGAGATTATACCTTGCGAGTGTAATTTCTTTCTCTATGAGTTCAGAGAAAGAATGATTACCGATGTTGCCTATGCGACTATCTTTTGTGTGCGATGTTTCATCTGAATTAGGTTCAAATGTATCACCTTTAAAAGTAGTTGATTGATTGTGCTCACGGTCAACAGTATCATCATGCATTGCATAATTTGTTGAAGTTGAGTCATAGAGTGTGGTATTGTCCATTGATGACTCTTTATTAACATCTTCATGCTGACCGTAGTGCATTGTAGTTTTTGATGATTTGTTACCTGTTGAATGTTCTTCCTGTATGTTGTACGGTGAAAGAACATCATAGTTGGTTTTAAGAGATTTTGCTAAGCGGTCATATTTTTCGTGATTGGCGAGAAGTACTGGATTTGCACCTTTATTGAAACCGAAATGATCACAAACTAAAGTGTCATTTACTTCTTCACAATAGTCATACATGATACGGTAGTGACCGTAGTGTGTTATGAAGTATTTCCAGAAATCTACTCTATCGCCCCAGTCTGTTGTGTTCCAGTTACCATCTAATGCAGCATAGATGTCGTTTGTAAGAAACGGTGGTTGTTCTGTCATATCAATGACGTTTTGCACAAATGGTAAGTAGACAGCATCAACGAAAAAGCTATTAAGCATTTGAGGTTTCATTTTTCTTCACCTCTTCATCTTCATCTTCATCCGAGTTGTCAACAACTGATGTATCAGAAGAATTATCATCATCTGTATCAGCATCAACTTGAGCTGACTCAGTTTCAATGTTGATTTCAACATTTACTCCGTTGTTGACTTCTTCGTTGTTCTCTTCTTCGGTGTCGTTGCTGAGTTCAGAGTCTGTTCCTTGTTCATCAGTATTTTCACCCAGAGCATTATTTTCTGAGTCTGAACTGCCATCGACTGTCCTGTCGGAAACATTCTGCTCTCCTGATATTTCAGATTGGACTCCAGAAGTTTCAGTTCCTTGTACACCATTTCCAGTGTCACTGTTTCCATCTTCTTCATCTCCATTTTCATCATAGTTGTCAACAACTGAATTTTTTGGTTCTTCGTTCAACGAGAATGATATATCTAATCCAAATAATTCATTGACGAATGAAATTGAATAATTGAGATTATCAATTATGTGTTCAAAATCAACGTCTGATACACTGTCAATCAATTGTGACTCGTTGTCTGTAAGGCGTTCTGCTTTCATATTCATGTTAGCAGAAATACCGATTTTCTGAAAGAAGTCAGAAATATAATACTGACGAGCTTTGATTAACTCGGAAAATTTATAGTCCATTTTCTCAGAGATTGGATTTACTTTGATAGAGTCTACGAGTGACTCTTCCATTACACCAATACATTCTTCTGAGTTTAAAAGGTTATTGATAACACTTTTTGCTGAAGCTACAAATGATTTTGTACTGCCTGTTAAGAAAGCAATTACCTTTGAGTTTTTAGCAAGCGCATTGATTGAAGCATCGATCGAATTTATTATTGTGGAATACTTTTCGATAAAGTCATAAAGACCAACGTCTGCGTTTTCTATGTAGGCGTTAATATCTGAATAAACAATTACAGCGTTTTTCTCATCATAATCCCCGTTTGTTTCTGTTGCCCATGGGTTTACGATTAAGAAATCTTTCTGAATGTAGTATTCATCAAGATGACCTTTACCGGAGAACCACATTACGTGGTACTTACCATTCTTTTTGAAGAAGAGAACACGTCCAAAGAGTAGAACGTGATATAGAAAGAATTTTTCATTGATCTCTTCAGGTAAGTTGTTAACAACTACTCGATTGATTAAGAGGTTTGTGAAATGACGAAACATAGGAGTAAAATCAGACTGAGAGAAATTATTTCTTTTCCTTGGTTTCATTGTTACCTTTTATCACCTCTAAAAGTTGTTTACAATACGTGTAGTCTTCATTTGGTACTTTTTTGTATAGCAAATCAAAAATTTCGTTACCGAGATTGAGTAAGTCACTATACTTCATTTTCAAAATGAGTTCTTCATCTGAAAATCTAAATAATTCCGTAATCATAATTTCTTTTCCTTTTGATTAACGAGTTGTCAACAACTAAGACTGGTTGCAGATCCAAGCAAAAGAAGTTGTTAACAACTCGAAAAATCATCTTAGCAGATTACTTTCCATACATTGCAAGACTTGTTTGGATCGCTCTTAAGCGGAACCTTTCCCTCGTACTTAATTGTTACAGTGTCCTCATCAGCAAAGTGATAAGCGAGAGTTTCATCACTCCAGATAGCATTCTCAATGTTATCCTTGAGAAAGTCAAAGAGTAATGTGCTTGCCCAGAAGTAAGTATCTTCAATTTCCCTTACAGTGAAGCAGATCATTTCTTCATCATCATTTTCGTTAACAATTGCAAACTCATCAATTGTGAATTCACAGTCAGCGAGATCATCATTTGCGCCTTTTGTACGCTGAAGTAAGAGTGTTCCTAAAGATTTTTTGTTGAGTGCCATGGTTAATTTCCTTTCTGTTTCGAGCTGTTAGTTGTCAACAACTCTATTGTTGATTGATTTGAGGTTAGGGTACCCATATTTTGGGACTCTGCGTGTCACAACTATACACCCTCTGTTGTTAGTTGGTTTTAGAATGAATATTGTTTTGCCCTATTTTAAAGGATTAGGGTTTCACCTGTAGATTTTTTGTTGTCAACAACAATGTGTAGCGCGCATATGCATAGTTGTTAACAACAATAAGATATATTTAAGATACCTCTTTTATATCTCTACTTTTATTATAACACAAATAATATATAATGTCAATAGTCAAAATGCACAAAGTTAAAGTTTATTTTTGGAGTGTTGTTGCTATATACTCTTT
>Ga0247611_10007001_pt1 | contig 14323 bp, 12 predicted proteins | sample 177DNAGHGhighgp2_FD_192422 | JGI IMG/M metagenome (GOLD analysis project Ga0247611, IMG submission 192422) | Sheep rumen microbial communities from Palmerston North, Manawatu-Wanganui, New Zealand - 1770 DNA GHGhigh gp2 | ecosystem: Host-associated > Mammals > Digestive system > Stomach > Rumen...
GACCCAGAAGAATTTGAATCACTAAAAGGAGAAATAGAATTACAAGCATGGAAAGATGTATATACTCAAATTAGAATTATGTCATTAGTTAAAGGTGGAATTATAACTAAAAGTGATTTATGTAATGTTATACATGATGTACTAAATACGTATAGAGAAACAAAAAATTTTAGACTTGGCGAAATACTAAATAAAATGACACAACAAAATTTAAGAAAAATATATAAAGATACATATGAATATTGTATAAAAGAATTCATGAAAGTCAAGTTAAATATTGAAACTAATGGTGAAAATAATAAACTTTTAAATAAAATAAATGATAGAGTTGATTTAAATCACTGGGAAAAAAATCATCCTAACTTTAAATGGAGTGATTGATTATTAAATCTTTCTTTCTTTTCATACGATATTCTTAATAAGTTCTATATTTAATAAGAAAAATATTTTCCAGTTTTTATATACGTATATATTTTAAGGTTATTTTATGTTAAGGTCATTAAATGAAATTCGTGCATTAAAGGACCCTGTAAAACAGTCTCAATGTGAATTTGTTATACAGGAAATACCTGGTATTCTCTTAGCTAAACTCACACAAAAGATAGCTGGAGCTTTATCTGGTAATAAATCTGTAGCTACTGCAAATGAACTACGTCTAAGATGTACTTCTTATTCATATCCTGGTCCTAAACTTGGACAAACTAATCTTAACATCATGGGTCATAGACGTAAATTAGGTACATATCAAAACAAATCTGGTACATGGAAATGTAAAATCACAGAAGACTATGAAGGATCTGTACTTAATCTTATACAAGCATGGGTGGATCTAATTCATTCAAATATGCTAGGTACACGTATGCCTTCAATTGCATATACATCTACATGTATGCTTCTTCTTGGAGGTAGTTATTCTGGTGGTAATGTAAGAAATAGTAATATGAATGGACGTAAGATAATTTTACATGGATTTTATCCGATTGGTTATACAGTTAGTGATATTGATCCTTCAAGTTCAAATCCAGTTGAAATATCTGTTGAATGGAATTATGATTACTGGGCAGATAATGGATATTCATTGTTTTCGTTTGGTAAATAAAAAAGGAAAATAAAATATGTTAAGATTTCAAAGTGCCGCCGAAATAGAAGCATTACCAGATGAACAAATTGAGTCATCTTGGGAAGTAATAATGCCAAGTATTAATTTACTTGACCCTATTGGTGGTATGTCTGGATATGATGGCAGTTTATGGGACAAGATAAAGACGTTTGGATCAAATTGGTTTTCTGCATATACGCCTATTGTAGAAGAGATAGTTTTTGGTGTTACAAATTTTAAGACTAATACTAGACGTGTTCGTACTGGTTGGTGTAATGTTCCAGAAGATATTCAAAATTATCATGACGTATCCATTACATTTTTTGTATCAGCAGGTATGTTAACACAATATTATTTATCAGCTTGGCGCCAATTGGTATTTAATGCTGAAGGTGAATATTATTATCCTATGTCTGTATATAAAAAGAACATAGAAGTATTCTTTTATGGTCCTGGTAATATTGGATTACAATCATTAGCAACTGGTCATTTTACATTACAGGGATGTTTTCCTGCTTCTCAACAACCTTTTCAATTGATGTATAAAGATGATCCTAAACGTCTTAGAATTTCTGCAAATTTTAAGGTTGATAAGGTAGTATATGATTATAGTACAACTAAAAAAGCAGTTATTGAAGAATTAGTAACATCTCCGACAGAAATAGTAGATAAAACAATCAATAGTTTGAATAATCTTCTTGGAGCAGGTTCTAGTCAATATAATGTTGAAGGTACATATGGATTTACAACTAGTAATAATGAAAGTAATCCTATTACAGATACGTTAAGTAATTTTAGTTTTTAATAAGGAAGGAATAAAAAATGGCTCATGAATATTATGCAGCAGATTTACCTGGTAAGGTAATGTATAAGAAACAATTTAGTGTAAGTATTAGACGTATTACTCCGATTGAACAAAAATATATTTTATCGTTATCACAAAAGCAACAGCGCACAAATGAAGATTATATTAATTTTTTAAAGAAACTAGTTGTTTTTGATAATCCTGAAATGACTTTTGAAGAATTATTTTGGTTTGATGTACAATATCTTTTATATAGAATTAGATTTACTACGTGGCCAAAATTTCCTATTAAGTTAACATTTAATTGTGATAATGACGAATGTGGTAAAGAAGTTACTGTACCATTAGAAATGGGAAATCTTGAAATTTCTGAAGCCAGTGATATTGAAAATTTGTCATCAGGTATACATCTTGAAAATCTTGGAGATACGTATATAAGACAAAAAACAATTGGTGATGATATTGCTATTGATAAATTATTAAAAGCCAAAAATTTTGATGTAGATGATCCACAAATGAGATTATTGGCTTTAGATTTATGTTTAATTTCAAACGGTAAAAGTCTGGAAGAAATGTGGAATTTGGCTGATGATGGTACAATAACAGCAGCAGATATTACAATGGTTGAAGAATGGTTTACTAAAACTGTTTGGGGTGTAAAAGAAGAAATTGTTGTAAAATGTCCAAATTGTGGGAAGGAGAGCTCTAGAGGTTATATGTTAGCCTTAGAGGACTTTTTTTCCGCTTATTGATATAAATGACATTCTCGAAAGAGAATGGTGGTTAATGACTAATTTAAAACTTGGATATTTAGATCTTGAAAATATGCCTATTGAATATATGGATTGGTTTTATGATAGACAAATTAAGGATGATTTAGATAGACAAGGACAGCAAACTAATAGTGGTTTAATTAGTTAAATATAGAGACGTGTATAAATGGCTGGAATAAAAAAGTTAGATGATGATAAAAAGACAGAAAAGAAATCAAACGTTGAGAAATTGCTTACTCAAATTCTTAAGCGTATGGAGTCTGTTGACAAAAATACCAGTAAAGCTGCAAATACAAAAAGTATTAAAAATCTTACAGCAAAGTCTATTGTTGAAGAAGAAGCAATAGAGAAAGCTAAACAAAATACACGTCTCGCAAAATTAAAAGCAGATGATTTAGAAGAAAAGATTAAAGCAAGAGCAGAAAGCGATAAGCGTAAAGCTGAAAAAGATGCATTAGATATAGAAAAAAAGAAAGCTGATATGCATAACAAAGCTTATAGCAGAGCTCTTAAAGAATATAATTCACAGCTTGAATTACAACAAAAAATAAACGAATTAGAAAAATCTAAAAGTGATGCATATAAAACTAATTCTTTATATCGTATGGGAAGTAATATTGCAAGTCAACAATCTGGAGTAGTTTCATCTATTGCTCTTTCTACGATGACTGGTGGTTTAATAGATCCAGTTTTAATTAAAAATTTAGGTCTTGATAAACCATTTAAAGCTCTTTGGAATATGTTTGGAAGAGGAATTGGCAATTTATTTTCTAGTAGAAAAATATCAAAAGAACAAGACGTTTATAAAAAAGAATTAGAAAAATTAAATAAACGTATGGATTTATTAACTAAAAAAGATCAATTTGATGATGGTCAATCTGTAGTTGCAAAAGAAAAAGATTCAATAGGATTAATAGCACGTACATTAAATGATTTAAAAAATTCTTTAGTTAAACCAAAAAAAGAAGAATCAATTAAAAAAGAAAAAGAAAATTCATTTTTTGATAAATTATTAACCAGTGCTAAAATTTTAGCAGGAATAATTGGTATTACTTGGTTAATGAAAAATTGGAAAGACATAAAAAATACTTCAGAAAAAACATGGAAAATACTAACAAAAGCCGGTGATATAGCAGCTACTCTTGGAAAAGGTATATATACATTTGGTCAAGCTATAGGGATGACCATTGGAGACATATATACTGATTCATTAAAACTCATAGATTCAATTAAAAATTTTTTTACAGGCAAAACCTTAGAAAATGCATGGACAAATTATAAATATAATAATATACAAAAACAAGCAGAAAAAGATATTACAGAAAAGAATATTCCTTTTGATCAAATGACAAATATACAAAGAAAAGTATATTTAGATAAAATGACACCAGATCAAAGAGAAAAATATTTAAATCAGCTACAAACAAATGAAACTGGTATAAATAATCAACTATCTAACACAATTAAACCTATTATAAATCAATTACCAGAAAAATGGACATATGATGATCGTGTAAAATATGGATTAATAACAGATACTTCAAATTTCAGATCAGATATACCTTCAACAAAAATAAATGGTGTAGATGCTATTGCTATGTCATCACTTGGTTTAAGCGGAACAATTAGTAAACAAAATACTAAGCCTTATATAGCACGTGAAAACGCTGGACGGTTAATTGTTTTAGATCAATATTTTGCTAACAAAGGTATTGATATTGAATATACATCTGCTATGGGAGGTACTCATGTTGGTGGTAAAAAAAGTCACGCTATGGGAAATAAAATAGATTTTGTTAGAAAAGATAGAAAACCTTTTTCTAAAGAAGATTTACGTTGGTTAGAAATAAATGGATATATTCATGGTAACACTGGAGCAATTGGATGGCATGATGCTGGTTCAGGCTATCATGTTGATGCATCTATAGGTGGTTATAATAATGTAACAACCATTCCCGGAAAAGCAGTTACAAATAAAACTACTTGGGCATCTACACGTATTAATACACCAGAAGATAATATGGTTGAAGCAATAAGTAGTAATAATACACTTTTAAATAGTATTGCTAATAATACGTCTACAAATGATGGTTATCTTGAAACAAATACTAATACAGCTCAGCCACAACAACCAATACAAATATTTAATATAAGTCAAAGTGGTATTGGTCCTAGTGATTCAGTATATAATTTCGGTGATGTTGCTAAAAGTATTATATTATCTACAATATAAGTTCTAAATAAAAAGAAAAAATATTGACGTGTGAGTTTTAATTATGGTAAAAGTACCTGGTCCAGAAGATTTTTCAGCATATACAAAAATGGGAGATAGTGTTTCTGTTTATAACAGCTTATCTCAAAATCAAACGTTTGATACTATTTATAGTAACTTAACTAGAAATGGTGGTAATGGTTATAAATATCATAAATCGCTTGATTTTTCTAATGTTGGTATGCCTATACAAGGCGACGCTATGCGAGAAGATAGTGAAGCAAAACTTAGACAATTTCATCAGACACGTTTATATATTATGGATTATAATGGAATGCTTCATCATAATAAAAGAATTGATGAAAAATCAAATAATCCAGCAACATACTTAGTTTCTGCTAATCTTCCTGAATCTTTTTCATATCAAGTTGGATCTAAATGGTCTGCTCCTTTATCTTTCGGTAACAGTGCTTTAGCTAATGCTTTAATGCAATTAGGTGGATCTGAAGTATTAAATGTAGTTGGTAATAAAATAAGTAATCTTTTTGGAGGAGGAGATATAAATTTAGGTGATAAAACAAAATCATTATCTGGACGTTTAACAACATTACAAGTATGGAATGGTTCGGATCCTTTGGAATTAACATTACGTATTCCAGTTATTGACGATGGACATCCAAACGGTCAGAATTCATCAGTAGGAAAAAGAACTAATTTAGTAGAAGCTCTAGAATTTTTAGGATCATTGTGTTTGCCTAAATACAATAAAAGTAGTGCAGAGCAAGACTTTGGTTTTTATACTCCTCCACCGTCTCCATTTGAATTTAATTTAAATTGGACAGATAGTAATAAAAATAGACAATCAAGTTCATTAAATGCTAGCACTCCTGGAAGAATTATGCTTCAAATAGGTGGTATTTTATTAATTGATAATATTATTGTTAAAAGTGTAAACGTAGAATATCCAAATACTAAAGGATTAATCAGGCACTGGTATAATGGTAATATAAATCCAGGAGAAGGTTTTGGTTCTAGCACATATTTAACACCATTATTAGCTAATGTTACTATTACTATATCAACAGCTGAGGCTATAACTGCAGATAATTATAGTAAAATGTTATGGTTAAAACAAGATGCAGATCCAATGTTTAGTGAAAATACAGATAACGCATTTAATGCAGTTTCATCAATTAGAAGTAATGTAGAACAAAGATTATCTAATCTTACAAATACTGTAAGTTCTGCTTTGCAATCTATAGGTTTGGACGGTAAGATGAAGTTTCCTGCATAAAAATTAAAGGATAATATATTATGTCAAATGGTATAAATTTTGATTCATTTTTTACAGAAACGATCACAGATAACAACGGTATTTCTGTTTGTGATGTGAATGCTGGATTAAATAATTTATATAAGAATTTTAATGAACATTTTAATTCATTTGAACTTACACAGAGATACTTTGTACCAGAAGGTGAAGAAGGTTATCCAGATTTAATTGCTGCAAAGTCTGCATTTGGTTCACAAGCTTATTGGTGGTGGGTATTATTAATTAATCGTCAAGATGATGGTTTGGAAGGTATCAAAAAAAATTGGGTATATTCTATTATTGATAGTGTACAAGTTAATACCTTTAATAATATCTCTACTTCTGCAAATGAAGCTTCAAATGATAAAAGAATTGGAACAGTTGTTGAATTGAATTAAAAATGAAAGTACAAAATGGATTATATGATTTAGATATATTTATTGATGGACTTAATTTATTTCAAGCTCCACGTACTATATTTATATCTGGAGATATTTATGAATCTATAATGAATCCATTGCCTACTTGCAAACTTGAAGTAATTATTCCTCTTGATTGGTTAGATAGTCGTACTATTTCAGATGGTACTATTATTACGTATCAAATTAAATCTGAAAGATTAAATATAGATGAAAGAACACAGTTTAGAGTATTTAATATTAATGAAATCTCTTTAGATCAACAATTTGCTAAATTAAAAATAGATGGTGTATTAGATACATATTTTGGATATATTGCTGGTAATCATTCAAATATTTTTGGTAATTCTAGTGACGTATTTAAAAGTATTGCAACTAAACATACATTAAGCTCAGATATTGATGCAACAAATGATTCTCAATTGTGGATAGCTGGACAAAAGAATGTATTTCAATATCTTATAGATGTAGCTGCACATGGTTGGATTGATGATACATCTGCAATGATTTGGTGTTTAGATAGAAAGAAGACTTTACTTTATAAAAATCTTACATCTTTATTTCGTAATAGACAACATAATATTTATAATTTTATTCAAAAACCAATTCAAGTTTGTAAAGATAAAGAATATGAGTATGGTATAATTAAAGCTTCAATTCAATCAGGATCTAATAATCTTAAAAATGATGGTTATGGTGGAGAAGAATATTATTTTGATTTAAATACATATACATTAAAAGCAGTTGCTGCCAAAAAAACTGTGGCAGAAAGTAAATTTATTAATATAGATAAAGAATTATCACAAGGTTTAATGGATTCACAATTTGCTTTTGATGTAGGTAATTTTCATCCAAATTATTATCTTGCCTTAAAACAAAATAAACGTATTTTAGCGACATATTCTTCATATATTGAATTACAATGTCAACATTTACAAAATTTTAGACTTGGACAAATAGTAAATTATCAATTTTTAGATTCACAATCATTAAAAGATAGTTCTGTAGCATTATCCGGTACTGGTATAATTGATGCAATACGTACTAAAATTTCTAAAGAATATATTACAGCAAATGTCGAAATAGTATCACAAGGTATGAATGGTAGTGTTATTACAAGGGAGGTATATTAATGCGTGGTTTTTTTCAGCAAAAAGATACTCTTGATAATCCATACTTTGTTGCAGATGTAATTAATAATCAAGATCCAACAGGAAATTATCGTATTAAAGTACGTATTCCACAAATTCATGATGATATTAAAGATGAAAATTTACCATGGGCAGCTAAATTAGGACCATCATTTTTAGGTCTTAATGGATCATATACTAGTCATAGTCTGCCAGAAATAGGCACAAAGGTTCTTATTTTAGCCATAGGGAATAATTTAAACTCTCTTATATATTTGGGTGTTTTATGTCAAAAAAGCTCTCAAGGAGCTTCTAATGAGGCTTATGATGGTACTTTCGGTATTTATACAGCCAGTGGTGAATTTATAGGCGTCAATAAAATTACTAAAACTTTACAACTTATCTATGAAGGACATATAAATATTGATAAAATTTTAGATGCGCAAATTAAAGTATCTGATAAAATATCTGTTACATGTCCTAAAATTATTATAGAGGGTGATGTTGATATTAAAGGTAATGTAAATATTAAAGGTGAAAATCATGTTACTGGACAGATTACTTCAGATACAGAAGTTCAAGCCAAAAATGTAACATTAACTGGACATACCCATCCATTCCCATATAATGCTGGACCAGAACCAGCGCAAGGTCAAACACAACCAGGTCAAGGTTAATCTTTTTATTTTATTTCGTGTTGCTAACATAAAGTTCTAGTATAAAAGTCAATCAATTATATTTTTTATACTGTAACATATTTATGTCTACTTATACAGATTTAAATCCAAATTATAGAGAAGACGCAATTAATACTAATTGTGTATCTAATGATATACAAGTTATTAAAGATAGTTTAGAACGTTTATTAACAACAGGTAAAGGAGAAGTACCTTTTAACAGAGAATATGGTACGTCTTTAAAATCATTATTATTTGAAAATAATGTTAATCCTGCTGATATTGCGGCTTTTTTATACATGGATATTACAACGTGGGAACCTAGAGTAAGATTAAATCCAGCAGATATAGATATCATACAAGTTGACAGAAATTCTTTTCGTGTTACATGTACTTTTACAGTTATTGGAATAAATGGAAATCCACAAACAGTATCTACAATAGTAACAGGTACTAAATAGCAAGGTAAAAATAAACAATGAAACTTGATAACATTATTTATGATAAAGATAGTTTAGCTGCAGCAATTGCTGAACAATGGAGTGCTGATTCTGAATTATTTGCTTCTATTTATCCTTCAGATACAGCTACAGCCTTAATAAATGGTATGGCTGCGTATGGTAGTTTACTTACTTATACTATTGTTTCGTGTCTTGCTAATTGTTATACGACTACAGCTTTTTCTGAAGCAGCTATTTACCAACTAGCCGATACATTAGGTAATACCTTACATGGTAATGTTTCTTCACAAGTTTTAGTTAATATGACTAAGACTAATTTTAAAGGAATTAATACAATAATTCCTGCATATAGTACATTTACAATTAATGGAAAAAGTTTCTTTAATCCACATGCTATTATTATTCCTGCTATTACTGATACAGTAACAGATATTGTTTTAGTACAAGGTGAAATTATTGAAGTAAATAAAACAACATCTGGCGTTGAAAATGAAAAATTTTATTTCTCATCAGATTTTAAAGCTTCTCCGAATTATATAAACGTATATGTTAATGGTGAAGAATGGAATGTAGTAGAATCTTTCTTAGGATATGATAAATCTTATGTTTTAGACGTATCTGATATGGATTCTGTTTTATTAAAGACTGATCCAGATGGTAGAGCTTATGTTAAAGTTGGCGATGGTCAATTAGCTACTTTGCCTATGACTGGTAGTATACTACAAATTAAATATTGTTCAAATGAAGGTAAAGAAGGTAATATCAGTGAAACTGGTATTTACGGCGAACTTACTTCACCATTGATGTTTGTGGATAATGCTGGTAATCAAGGTAACTTAGAAGTTGAAATTATTACAACTACTACTGCTTATGGTGGATTTTCAAAACAAAGCATTGATACATTAAAATATACATCACCTTGGGTATTTGCTTCTGGTAATCGTGCAGTTAGACGTCAAGATTATAAAGCTATGTTACAAAATAAATGCGGTTATTTAACGTCTAATGTTTGGGGCGAATATGAAGAAGCTGAAAAAGCTGGTACTTATGATTCTTTAATGATGAATATGGTATATTATACAGGTTTAAAAAGTTTTGAGACGTATCCATATTTTAATGTAGATCCAATTACAAATCAAATGCATTATAAAGGTTCGCTTTATAGTAATTCCGGTTTTTGGGGTTCATACGCTTTTAGAATTTTGAATAATAAAGGTTCTGATGATCAAGTTATTATACAAGATACTGGTGCACAAGGTTTATTGTTTATTAATCAAGATAATCAAGATCCACGTGATAGTATTTTACCAGATTGGATAGCAAGTCTTGGTTTAGCATATAGTAATAATGTAGTTGATATTATTTCTCAAGGTAAAAACTACAAAGTAAATGATGAATTATACGTATGGGTACAGAATTCAGAAAATGTAAACACTGGAATAATTGTACGTGTAATTGAAGTTGGTTTACAGGGTCAAGTATTAGCTGTAGAATTATTAACACGTACTAGTGAAACAAATTATAATATCGATATAGATACGTCTGTATTTTCAACTACTTATTATCAAGGTGTTGAAAAGAAAGGTACTGGATTTGTTGTTAGAGTATCACAAACACAATATACTACTTCCGATTTAATAACAACAAATGATACTGAGGATTCTACTGAAGTACAAGAAGATCCTATTGAAAACGCTATGTCTAATACGACAAGTGATGTTTATTACAGAAGTCTTAAATCACCCACATTACAAAATCCTGTACAAATACGTATTAACTTTCCGAATGAAGCTAGAGGTATTGCTGGTATTAAGTTTCAAGCTGTTGCTCCTAATGTAGGTATAGGAGAGAAATCACCATTTATTGGTACTATTGCAATGTTCGCTACAAATGCTGATCCAGTACCAAGTTATTCAAACGTACGTAACTCAAACGAATGGGTACGTATTATTGATAGAAAAACTTTAACTAGTCCATGGGGTAATACAAATCAAAATTGGACAGATTGGATAGCTACAAATTGTTTTAGTGGCGAATTAGATAGTAATGGTAAACCAATATTTACACAATATAAGCATTATGTTATTGAATTTTATTCTACTCAAGACTTAGGTATAGAAAAGCCAAGTATTTATTTTGATAAAATGAAAGTGTTATATGATGAAGATGCTTCTGAAATATTATATAACAACAATGGCATAATTATGATGAATTTCCCAACAGCTGGATCTCCTGGTCCTGGAACTGAAAGTGGTTATTTGACTAATAATTTGCTTGGTAGTACTACATTTCCAATGTATAATTATACCATAACTTTAGATGGAATTACAAAAGCTAACGGTTATGCGAGTGGCGATAAATTAGCATATGTTTTCATAGATGGATTAAATGAATTGGATTTTATTGTAGACGTAGCTAATATTGATAACAGTTCGTATCTTGTATCATTAAATGGTAGTACTACTTTAGTAGATAATGCATATATTGCTATGACTTCACCAGTGTCTTTGGATTTAACTAAAGTATATACACACACTTTGAATCCCAGTACAAATATTATTCCTTCTGGTAATGGTGGTTATGGATATAAAGCAAATGATATTATACACGTATTAGATGAAAACGGTGATGAAACTAAATTATCATTACGTGTATCTTCTGTTGATACACTTGGTTCAGTTTTATCTGTAGTTTGGTTAGAAGATACTTTAGTTGGTAAATCTGTTTCTGGTACAATGAATACTATTGGTGGAGATGGTACAGGATTACAATTAGTAGTTGTTAGTTCACAAGATACACAAGGTTCTGGTGCAACTATTCAGATATCATCAAATTATAATATGAGTATTCAAGCATCTTTTGCTGGCAATAGAATTGATTCTTCTGATGTAAATTACTATGATGAACCTATTATTAAACAATATAATCACTTTACAACATATCTTGAGTTTAAACAACCAGAAATTATTCAACAAGAAATAGTTGCACAAATTGTAGTTGATAAAGATGCTCCTGTTACATCTGGTGTGGTTATTCAAAATGTTAAAAATAATATCATGAAATTATTTGACATTACTCCAGATTACATAGGAAAAGGCCTTAAATTGTCAGATATATATAAAGCAATAACTGATACTCAATATGTTAAATGGTGTAAAGTTTTAAATCCAATTGATAACGTAAATGTATCGATAAATAGTGTATTAATTTCTTCATACATTACTGTAGAAGAAGTATCAAATAGGTATGATTAATGTCTAACGTACATGAATTAAATCAAATTTTTTGTGACAGTGGAATAACAATAAAAACAGTCAATATGACTTCTTTGTTATTTGTTGATTCATTAGCCGTATCAAAATCAAGATATTCTATTGTAGATAATTACATTAATTTATTAGACCCAGCAAATACTGATATTTGTTTGTATCAACACAGAGGATCAACTTATTATTATGAGTATGAAGTTGATTTGAATGCTGCTGGTGTAGAAATATCTGGAATAGATAAATATGGAAATATATTAACACATTTACGTGAAGGTAGTGCCAATGATAATTTGATTTTTGTTGATGGATATAAACTATTACCTTCACAGTTTCAAGTTACATCAAATAATTCGTTTAAAATTCTGAATGCATTTATAAGTGATAAAAAACATACTGTAATTATATATACGTCTGCTTCTTTAATTTATTGTGGAACACCTTGGGATACACAAGACAAACAATGGAATTTTGATAAACATAGTTTCATATTAGATGATTATACATATTTACGCTATTTATTTTTTATAAATGGCGAATTAATAACTCGAGATAAAATTTATAAAATAAATGATACAGTTACGATAAATGTTAACATAAGAAAAGACGTAGATATAATATCGTATTATAGACTTCCAATTGATACAGAAAATGTTCTTTTTTATGCAGACCCTGGCTATTTTTCATATGGACCAAAAGATATATCTGGACTTCCTGTACCAGAAATTCATGATACAGAAATAAGTTTTGATAAAATAGTAAGATTAGCAATCGATGATGTTCGCTATGGTTTCTTTATTAGAGAATTAGATGGCAATGGCTGTGCTATGATTACGAGTACAAATTTTGAAACGAAGGTTGCATATTGTACAGCTATAGTACCATTTTCAAATAATACGTATACAAAAGATGAATATTTTGTTCAAGTACCAAATGCAAGGTCTATATTAAAATATATATCAGAATATGATTTAAGTCGTATGTTAATGCCTGAATTATTAGGCAGTTTTCAAAAATTATTATTAGATGAAACTTATGATAGTATACAACGTTTAAAAAATATAAGAAGTATTAATAATGTTGATTCTTATAATATAGGAAAATTAATTAACTTCATGGGTTTAAATTTAAATATTAATAATTTAAGCTTAGAAAAGAAACATGCTTTATTAGAAGAATTAACAAATTTTTATAAAATTGTTGGTACACGTGAATCTTACAATTTTTATAATACTATGGCCGTAAATAGTCGTATTATTCAAATTGAACAATTATTTACTCCTATACGCGATATTTTTACTATAAATGATAGAGCGGAAAGATATGTTGATTTTAGAACAGCCGAAGAATTAGGAGCTATTACACATAGAGCTTATGATTATCCAGTTACTGATTATGGTACGGTTGATACGTTAGCTTCTCCTGTTGATTCTTTTACAAATCAACCTAGAAATGAAGGTACGTTAACAAATAATGAAATTCCTGCAGTATTTTCTTCTACAAGAAAAACACAAATAATGGATGATTCTGGTAATATTACAACTGTAGAGAATACATTACCATTAAATCCATATATATTGAATCCGTCAGCAGGACCAAATAAAGCAGAAATCGATTATGGTTCAGTTTCAGAAAATGCTGTAAACTTTTATGATTATGGTAGTGTTGCCGATATTATTAAAGGTAAATGGATTGAATGGACTACTTGGGACAGACCTACTAATTGGTATCCAACTAATCATGTTGATGTATCTGTTCAAGTACCATCAGATGTTAATTATCATGAATTTATGACAGAGTTCAAAAATACTTTTTATGATATAGCAAGTACAGTTCTATATATACATAGTATTATCGAAGTTTATATGTTTGGTAAAGAAAATCCGTGGCTGTCAAGTGATGCTGATGAAGCAACTGGTGGTGCTGCAAGTTTTGATATATTAACTGCTCCACTTTATTATGACATGGAATATACTTTTACAAATGATCCTGCACGTCAAGATTATCGTGCATATTAATTGAAGGTTAGATTATGAAAGTAGCAAGAAGTAAATTAGTACAATATGCAATAGCTCAAGATTTATTTTTCGCAAGACGTGTTGGTGAAGGTTCTCCAATAAGTCGTGATGAATTTTTTAATTTAAATCCATCACGTTTAATTGCTTCTAT
>Ga0247611_10007002_pt1 | contig 14322 bp, 11 predicted proteins | sample 177DNAGHGhighgp2_FD_192422 | JGI IMG/M metagenome (GOLD analysis project Ga0247611, IMG submission 192422) | Sheep rumen microbial communities from Palmerston North, Manawatu-Wanganui, New Zealand - 1770 DNA GHGhigh gp2 | ecosystem: Host-associated > Mammals > Digestive system > Stomach > Rumen...
CTTCATAGGAAATTCCTCCGAATTTCCTACGAAGCAAAATGCTCCGCAGGATGCGCACCTCGCGGAAAGGAAATCATCGCTTCGCGATCCGCTCGGGCGCGAAAGAGTCGCAAGCGACTCTTTTTTAATGCAGGGGGATCCCTGTCGGGTTGAAAAATATGTCGGATTTAAACAAATTGAAAATTGCATACAGTGGCGTACAGGGCGCTTTTGCGCAGGTTGCGGCGGGGAAGATTTTTCCGGAAGGAGAGCTGATTTCGTTTGCATCCTTCCGTCAGGCATATGAGGCGGTCAAAAAAAACGAATGCGATTATGCGGTCCTTCCGATCGAAAACAGTTTTGCCGGAGAGGTTGCGCAGGTGACGGATCTTTTATACGGCGGAACACTGAAGATTGCGGGGATTTTTGAACTTGCCATTGTACATAATCTTCTGGGAACAAAAGATTCCGAGCTTTCGAAAATAAGAACGGTCTACAGTCATCCTCAGGCTCTGGACCAGTGTAGTGAATATATATACGTCCACGGATTCGAAAAAAGGGTTGCCACCAATACCGCACAGGCGGCGAAAGAGGTGGCACTCCAAAACGATCCGGGTCTTGCTGCCATCGCAAGCAGGGAGACGGCTGCAATTTACGGTTTAAAAATACTGGAAGAGGCAATTAACGAAAGTGAAAGCAATACAACACGATTTGTGGTATTATCAGCAGGAAAGGAAACGACGAATCCGCAGCAGAGAGAAATTTTTAAAAGAAAAGAGGCCTTTACAATAATTCTGATTGTAAAAAATGAGGCCGGCGCAGTGGCAAGAGCCATTACGACCATCGGTGATTTCGGATTCAATATGAGAACGCTTCGAAGCCGCCCGCAGAAAAAACTTGCATGGAGTTATTACTTCTACATCGAGGGCGAAGGAAACTTAGATACCGTAACGGGTGTGAACATGCTAAAGGCACTGAAGGAAAACTGCGAAATCGTGAAGGTGCTCGGAAATTATCCGAAAGATGTGATTCTTGAGTAAATGACGGAATATAATTGGAAACAGACAGATAGAGAAAGAGGAAGATTTTATGGGAATGGAATTTGAAAGAAAACTTGCAATACCGGCGGAAGTAAAGGAAATGTATCCTTTGACCGGAAAAATGTCCGAAAGCGTGGAAAAGAGAAATGCGCAGTTAAAGAGAATCTTTGAGGGCAAGGATGACCGGCTGATTCTGATTATCGGACCCTGCAGTGCCGACAATGAGGACAGCGTGATTGATTATACCTTAAGACTTCGTGGAATGCAGGATAAGGTGGCGGATAAGATTTTTATCGTTCCCAGAATTTATACCAACAAGCCCAGAACCACGGGTGCGGGATACAAGGGAATGCTTCATCAGCCGGATCCCAATGAAAAGCCGGATATGTTCAAGGGTATTATCGCAACGCGTCATATGCACATGCGTGCGGTGGAGGAGACGGAATTTTCCTGCGCGGACGAAATGCTTTATCCCGAGAATTATCAGTATCTGGACGATGTACTCGGTTATGTTGCGGTTGGTGCGAGAAGCGTGGAAGATCAGCAGCACAGACTGGTAGCCAGCGGAATCTCCGTTCCGGTCGGAATGAAGAATCCGACATCCGGCGATTACTCCGTTATGATGAATGCAATCAATGCGGCACAGCATCCCCATACCTTTATCTACAGAGGATGGGAAGTGCATTCCGAAGGAAACGATCATACGCATGCCATCCTTCGCGGATACACCGACAAGCACGGACAGTCCCTTCCGAACTATCATTACGAGGATCTGATTCGTCTGTACGATGATTATCAGAAAGCGAATTATTTAAATCCTTCCGTAATCATCGATACCAATCACGCAAACTCGAGAAAGAACCCCTTCGAGCAACCGAGAATTATCTCCGAAGTACTTCACGCATGCCGTCACAATGCGGAAATCGGAAGGATGGTAAAGGGCTTCATGGTGGAAAGCTACATTGAAGACGGTAATCAGAAAATCGGAGAGGGCATCTACGGAAAGTCCATTACCGATGCCTGCCTCGGCTGGGAAAAGACCGAAAAGCTGATTTATGATATCGCGGATACCCTGTAGAACGGACTTTGCAGAACAGATCCCGGGAAAAAGATTTTTACAGAATCGAATAGTTGAGAATAAATTCAGATTATTTATAGCATTGTAAAGATATAATTTTGAATCCGCAGGGCGGAAGAAAGGAGACAGAAAATGTCGAAAGAAATCCCTTACAAAATTTACTTGGAAGAGAGCGAGATGCCGAAAGAATGGTATAATGTCCGTGCGGATATGAAGAACAAGCCGGCGCCGCTTTTAAATCCCGGAACCGGACAGCCGATGACGGCGGAAGAGCTGGAAGGCGTATTCTGCAGCGAGCTTGTAAAGCAGGAGCTGGACAATGATACGGCTTACATTCCCATTCCCGATGAAATCAGAAACTTTTACAAGATGTATCGTCCATCTCCGCTGGTACGTGCATACTGCTTAGAGGAGAAGCTTCAGACTCCCGCAAAGATTTATTACAAATTCGAAGGAAATAACACCAGCGGATCTCACAAATTAAACTCCGCGATTGCCCAGGCATATTATGCAAAGAAGCAGGGCTTAAAGGGTGTTACCACGGAGACCGGTGCAGGACAGTGGGGAACCGCTCTTTCCATGGCATGTTCCTACTTGGGACTTGACTGTAAGGTATTTATGGTAAAGGTTTCTTATGAGCAGAAGCCCTTCCGCCGTGAGGTTATGAGAACTTACGGCGCATCCGTAACACCGTCTCCTTCGATGGATACCGAAGTCGGACGTAAGATTCTCGAGGAGTTCCCCGGAACCAACGGAAGCCTCGGCTGTGCAATCTCCGAAGCGGTGGAAGTAGCCGTTAAGAGCGAAGGTTATCGCTATGTACTCGGTTCCGTATTGAATCAGGTACTTTTACATCAGTCCATAATTGGTCTGGAAACCATGGCGGCTTTGAAAAAATATGACATCAAGCCCGATATGATTATCGGCTGCGCAGGCGGCGGATCCAACTTAGGCGGTTTGATTTCTCCTTTCATGGGAGAGAAGCTTCGCGGCGAAGCGGATTATCGTATCATTGCAGTGGAACCTGCAAGCTGCCCGAGCTTTACAAGAGGTAAATACGCATATGATTTCTGCGATACCGGAAAGGTTTGTCCTCTTGCAAAAATGTACACCTTAGGTTCCGGCTTTATCCCCGCTCCGAACCATGCGGGCGGACTTCGCTATCACGGCATGAGCTCCATTTTATCCCAGCTTTACGATGACGGTTTAATGGAAGCAAGAAGCGTTAAGCAGACCGATGTCTTTGCGGCAGCAGAGGAGTTTGCAAGAGTGGAAGGCATCCTTCCCGCTCCTGAAAGCTCTCACGCAATCCGTGCGGCAATCGATGAAGCATTAAAATGCAAGGAAACCGGCGAAGAGAAGACGATTGTATTCGGTCTTACCGGAACAGGTTATTTCGATATGTACGCATACGAAGCATTCCACGACGGAAAGATGACCAATTACATTCCTTCCGACGAGGAAATCGCTGCTTCTTTAGCAAAACTTCCTCAGGTTTAAGCTTTACCGGAAAAACATGCAGTCGAAAGACAGTAAAATACAGAGGCTCCGCATCAGCGGGGCCTCTTTGATTCAATTTTTCCGCTTTATATATGGCTTCGGATATGATAAAATAAAAGGGTCTGAAAGCACTGCGCAAGCCTTATTGCAGATCTTTTGACATTAACTGGTCGGGACGGGAGAATCCGCATGGAAAAAATCCTCTATTTTGATTATGCCGCAGTCGCAATATACGGGCTGGTTATCATATCCTGTATAACGCGAAAAATGCTGAAAGGGCGTATGAACCGCGATTTCTTAATCATGGTTATCATTGCTTTTGCATCCACGGTCTTTGATATTCTTTCACTGTTCACGGAAAGATTGGGAGCAGATTTTAACACTCCTCAGTTTATTTTTCACACACTCTATATCCTGACGCACAGTTTTGCCCTTCCGTATTATCTGATTTTTATTATTAATCTTACGGGAACGAATCACCTGACCGTCAAAAATCCGACCTATAACATTCTTGTCTCCATTCCGCTGGAAATCGAAGTATTTGTGCTGGTTCTGAATTTTTTCACACACAAGCTTTTTGTGATTGACAGTGCGGGTGTTTATATCAGGGGACCTCTGTTCTTCATCAATTATCTGGTGGCTGTATTTTATGCCGTGGCATGTATGGCGCAGATTATCAGGCATCACAGAACCCTCCAGCCGAAAGTATTCTGGTCCGTATTTATCCTGTTCCCGATGATTGCGACGGCGGTACTTCTGCAGTTTTTCTTCCCCTGGCTGATTATCGAAATGTTTTCCATAGCTATCTGCGTGATGTATGTTTCCATGGTGGTTTTAAGGCCCGAGGAAAACATCGATGCGGAGACCGGCTTCTTACGTGCCAATTCCTATGTGGATCAAATCCGGAAAATGAAACTTACCGGAAAGCACGGTTCAATTATTCTGATTAATATTTCCAATTTCCGATCTATCTACCGCTCGCTGGGGTATCAGTCTTCGGTTCAGCTGACATATGAGGTGGCAAAGGTAATTACCAGGCAGTGTGAGACGTTGAACGGCGTGGAATATTATTATTTGGGCAACGGCAGATTCCGTCTGGTTGCCGAAAATGAGGACCGTCCTCTTTTGCCGGACTGTGCAAAAAAAATTCAGGAATCTTTATCCGAGGGATTTACCTTCCGTGATGTCCTGATTTCCCTGTTTTGTAATGTCTGCATCATGAGCATTCCGGAGAATGTTACCGACGAGAAGAGCGCGATGCTTTTTGACAGTCAGTTTGGGGATCTTCCGTATCATCAGGGTGTTTACTACGCCAAGGAAATCATGCGGCAGAAGAATTATGACATCATTCAGTCCCTGGATCAGATTCTGGAAGATGCCATAAACAATAAAAAATTCGAGGTTTATTACCAGCCCATTTATTCCGTGAAAGAGAGACGATTCACGGTTGCCGAGGCATTAATCCGTTTAAAAACCGAAGAATTCGGGTTTATTCCGCCGGACCTTTTCATTCCCGTTGCGGAACAGAACGGTACCATTCACCGGATCGGCCGCTACGTACTGGAAGAGGTCTGCCGCTTTATTTCGAGCGAAGATTTTAAGGATCTGGGGATCACCAGTATCGATGTCAATCTTTCCACGGTACAGTGCCTGGAAAAAAATCTTGCAAAGGAGATTTCACTGATTTTGAATGAATACAAGGTGGAGCCGTCCCAGATTAATCTGGAGATTACCGAAACGGCCGCAACCTTCGAATATGCGGAACTGCAGAAAAATATCGAAAATCTGAATGCAAGGGGCTTCCAGTTTTCCCTGGATGATTTCGGAACCGGTTACTCTAACCTGGGCAGGGCGGTGGAAATGCCGCTTTCCGTAATCAAGCTCGACAAGTCCATTACCCGAATTGAACAGAATACCAAGCTTCACGCCATCGGTGAGCATACGGTGCGGATGATTAAGGAAATGAATATGGATATCGTGGCCGAGGGTATCGAGGACGAAAAGACCCTGAAAATCTTTGAAGAGATGGGCTGCGATTTTATCCAGGGCTTCTATTTTTCCAAGCCGCTTCCGAAGGATGAGTTCATAAAGTATATCAGGGAACACAAAAATACGATTCCGAAGGGAACGGATTACGTAGAAGGTGCCACGGAATAATAGTTTTTTGTGTTGAAAAATAATAAATCCTTGTGGAAACATACCATATTTAGTGATAAAATAAATTTGTGGTGGTATGAGTTCCATGGGAAAGGCGTTTCGGAAGACGATAGTCGGCGGAAACTGCTGAAACGGAATACATTGAATACGAATGGAAAAGGATAAGGGCGAAAATGGGAGAAGAGAGCAGAAAAAGTATCGGTAAGGAACAGATTTCCAGGGTTATCCGGATGTTTGGGGAGAGGAGAATGAACCGCTTCGGCTGCGAAGATTTCTATACGCTTTGCGGATACAGAAAAGCGGACGGCTCCTTAATTCACTATGACGGAACGCTCTTAAGTTCAAGAAATCTGGACATCCCCGAGAAGATGACCGATTTTGCCAAGGTTACGGGACTCTGGCCCATTGAACCGAAGCTTTTGCCCTCCGCCAATGAATTTTTTTCCCACCTTTCCAACGGAGGTCTGGAAAAGACCGACTTAAGCAATCTGGACTTTCTGATTAACACCGACGATGAGGAATGCTGGATTAACGTGTCCTTTATCGAAACCAATGTTGAGGGCGAGGATCTTTATGAGGTACTCTTCATCAACGAAGACGGAAAGAGAATGCTTCTTAAGAAAGCCGTTTGCGGAAGTGAAGTGGATGATTTAACGGGAACCATGAACCGGAACGCTATTATGCGTGCGCTCGGTACCATGACCAATGACGGTTCCGTTCATACCTACATTCTTTTAGACATCGATACATTCAAGGAAGTAAACCTTACCTTCGGCTATAAAATGGGTGACCAGGTGCTCGTAAATGTGGTAAACATTATCCGCAAGCATCTTCGTGCGGATGATATTTTGGGACGTATCGGAGATGATGAATTTTTCATCTGCCTGTACGATGTGACCGATAAAGTGGTTGCGGACCGTATCGCAAAGGGCATTGTGGAAATGACCAGACTGGAGCTTCCGAACGGACTGAACATCACTTCCAGCGTGGGCGTGGTAATGAGCCCTGAGGACGGAACCAGTGCCGCAGAGATTTACGGACATGCGGATCTGGCTATGCTTGCGGCAAGAAAGAAGGGCGGAGATACCTACTCCTTCTTTGAAAAATAAAGAAAAATCCATGCTTTTGTAAATGCAGGAATGCGTAATTAAAAGCGGAAAAGCAGAAAAAAGAAAAGCGGAAAAAACAGAGTATTAGTAAGTAAAAATATATTTGGGGAAATATAAGTTACTTAGGGGGGATACAAAATGAAGGTTGCAATTGTAACGGGCGCTTCCTCCGGCATCGGCTGGGAGGCTGCTCTTGAAATTGACCGGAGATTCCAAAGTCTTGATGAAATCTGGATTGTCGGACGAAATGAGGAAAAACTCAGAATTCTTTCCCGGCATCTGAAACACTCCAACCGAATTGTAATAATGGATGTCACCGATCCCGAGGATATGGATGCATTTGAGGACGTGCTGACGAAGCTGCGTCCCAATATCCGTATGCTGTTCCAAAGTGCGGGCGAAGGCCTTCACGGGCGTTTTGACGAGGTTTCGAGAAAGGATGAAACCGAAATGATACGCTTAAACTGTGAAGCATTGACGCATATCACGTCCATCTGCCTGCCGTATATGCACCGCGGCAGCCATATTGTGCATTTAGCGTCCTCTGCGGGCTTTATGCCGATTCCGAATTTTTCGGTATACTGTGCATCCAAAGCGTATGTATTATCCTTCTCCAAGGGGTTAAATGCAGAGCTCAGAAAGAGAAAAATCCATGTAACGGCCGTATGTCCCGGACCTGTGGATACGCCGTTCTTTGAAAGAAGCGAGCGGTTAAACAATGCAATTAATCCGTTCAAAAAACTGATTATGAACAATCCCAGGAATGTTGCCCGTAAGGCAATCTGCGATGCGGGATTTCATTTTAAGACATCTTTTGATACGCCGGTTATCATGGTTGCATGTCTGCTTGGAAAAATTTTCCTGTAAATAAAACAAAGGGCCGATTGCGGCCCTTTTTATCTGCGAAGTCCCGCATACGGAATTTTCCTGCACTTAAGGATGCGGAGGCGCGAGGGCGGGGTGCGACGGCGTCTTTTCAGCCCGATTTGAATATCATAATGGAGGGGTATATATGAAACTTACATTTGTCGGAGCCGATCATGAGGTAACGGGAAGCTGTCACTGTATTGAAGTAGGAAAGAAAAAAATCCTTGTGGACTATGGTATGGAGCAGGGAATTAACGTGTTTGAAAATTCCGAACTGCCCTTTGATGAAGCAAGCGTGGATTACGTATTTTTAACCCATGCTCACGTGGACCATTCGGGAATGCTTCCGAAGCTGTATGCCAACGGATTTCGCGGAGAGATTCTGACAACGGATGCCACGGCGGATTTATGCTCCATCATGCTTCGTGACTGTGCGCACATTCAGATGCAGGAGGCGGAGTGGAAAATCCGCAAGAAAAAGAGAGGTGCCAGCATCGAGGACATCGATCCGATTTATACGATGGAGGATGCGGACGGCGCGATCCGCTTAATCAGACCGTATCATTATGATAAAAAATACGATCTCTGCGATGAGATTTCATTTCGTTTTACAGATGTAGGACATTTGCTCGGTTCCGCCAGCATCGAGCTCTGGCTTCGGGAAGACGGAAAAGAGAAAAAGATTGTTTTTTCGGGTGACATTGGAAATACGCACCAGCCCCTTTTGCAGGATCCCTGCTATACCAAAGAGGCAGATTATGTGGTAATGGAGTCCACTTACGGAGACCGTGTGCATGCGACGACACGCGTGGATTATGTGGGTGAACTGGCGGCGATTTTAAAGGAAACCTTCGACCGCGGAGGCAACGTGGTCATTCCTTCCTTTGCCGTGGGCCGTACGCAGGAGATGCTTTATTTCTTCCGTAAAATCAAACACGATCATCTGGTGGAAGGCTGGGATGATTTTGAAGTTTATGTGGACAGCCCTCTGGCCGTGGAAGCAACGAGCGTGTTCTTAAAAAATATGGACAGCTGCTTCGACGAAGAAACGCAGGAGCTTATCAAGAAGGGTGTTAACCCTCTGACATTCCCGGGGCTGAAGCTTTCGATTACAAGCGATGAATCGAAGATGATCAATTTTGACGACCGTCCCAAGGTCATTCTTTCGGCATCGGGTATGTGCGAGGCCGGACGTATCCGTCACCATTTAAAGCACAATCTCTGGAGAGAAGAGTGTACCATTCTTTTTGTAGGATATCAGGCAACGGGAACCACGGGACGAATTATCGTGGATCTTGCGAATGCCCAGGAAGAGGAAGAAAGGGATGAAAAGAGCAAGAAATTCAAAAAAGAGAAGAAGGTCGTAAAGCTCTTCGGTGAAGACATCGAGATTAATGCGCAGATTAAAATCCTTGCCGGAATCAGCGGACATGCGGATATGAACGGTCTGACGGAATGGGTGAATGCGTTTGAAAAACAGCCGGACAGAGTCTTCTTAGTTCACGGCGAAGACAATACCATCAAATCTTTCAGCAATTATCTGCATGACGAGTACGGGCACAACACCTATGCGCCGTACAGTGGAACCAGCTTTGATCTGCTGAAGGATGATTTCTTATACGAAGCGGAACCGATTCGGATTATGAAAAAGGAAGAAGCGGTTGCGAAGCGCGCAAGCGGTGTTTTCGCAAGACTTGTTGCTGCCGGAAACCGCTTAATGACCGTTATTCTGCATAACGAAGGCGGCGCGAACAAGGATCTGGCAAAGTTTGCCGACCAGATCAATTCCCTTTGCGATAAGTGGGATCGGTAAAACGGAAGATGTCCGGGAGCTTTATTGGATTTGCACCTTTTTGGAATTTTTTGGAGGCAGCAGTGGGATAATACTGGAGACTTCGTATTCTTTTTCAGTCTCCTTTGTTGTAAAAATCCCACTGCTTTTTTCGGTCAATTCCTCGGCATTTTTCAATCCATACCCGTGGAGTAATTCATTGATTTCAGAAGAGGGAATTTTTCTGTAATTGGAATTAATGATGTATATGATAAATTGTTCCGACGTTTGATCTGTTTGTATATACAATTCAATAAATTTCTCGGCCGGAAATTCAATTTTCCTACAGGCATTCATCGCATTATCCAAAAGGTTTCCCAGTAAAATGGACAAGTCATAGTCGCTGATGGGAATCAATGTCGGTTCTAATCGGAACTCGTACTTGAATTTAATATGGTTTTCTTCGGCAAGTGGAATAAAGCTGCTCACAAAGGAGTCAATTACCAGATTTCCGGTATTAACGGGGCTATAACATTTTTGCAGATTGGACTGTGCTTCATTGAGATACGGAATAATCAGGTCATATTTTTCGTGTTCCACACACTCCCGAATATATTGAAAGCGGGTTTTTGTATCGTGATGGTACGCACGTAGTTTTTTATATGTGGCAGAAAGCTGGTCATATTTGGAACGCTGGTAAATGTTTTGCTGTCGGACATATTGAATATATTCTTTGTCAGAGGCAGTTTTCATGGAAATAGCCAGTATGAAATAGTTTATATAGTTGATAAACAACATGCATATAACAAAAGCTATATATGTTTTGGGATGAGATATGGATAACTCGAAGATATTTCGATTAAAAATACTGACAAGTGTGATAAGCGGGGTGAGCAATGTGATGAGTGAAAACTGCACGGAAACGGAGTATTTCTTTTTGTTCCAAAAAACTGCAATAAGTAACATCAGGAAGAACAGGATAGGATACATTAAAATAGAAATGATATCCGAAAGGAGTGCATCATTAAAAGCATCAGGATAAATCCGAATTACTATGAACTGAGACAGCAGCTCTGACAGGGCGCAAAGCATAAGCAGACTGACAGAGAAAAAAATGCGATGTTTCAAGGTACTGTCGAATAGCAGGGTCAGGAAGAATGTACAAATTAAATTGATGCATAAACGTAAAATGCTGATTGGAACAGAAGTATTTCCGTATGTTAATTCGGATAGTATAAAAACAAAAATTTCTGTTCCGAAAAATGCACCGAGAAAAGCAGGCAGTGAAACAGTACTTCTTCTCTTGCCAAGGAAAATATGGATATAAAATAATAATGATGCTGAATCCAGTATGAATCCCAACATGGATAACAGGAAATGTATCGGCACCGGTGGTTTCTCCTTTAAATTCTTCGGATTTATTGGTGGCGTTTATCGAATCGTAGTGAGAATTTTGTCAGCGAAAAGATCATGTATCACTTTTGCCTGTCTACGGCTTAGGGGGAGCGTGTCTCCGTTTTTCAGGATGATTGTATCTTTCGCTATTACACGAATGAAATTGACATTCACAAGCATTCCTCTACAGGGGACTACGAAACCATAATCGCTCAGTGTGTTCTCCCAATATTTTATTACGCTGTTTGTATTATATACCTTCTGATTGTTTAAATGGAAGGTAAGTAATTTACGATTACTTACTTCGATATACATCAATTCATCCAGATTAATGAGTATATCACCCTGCTCCGTCTCTATAGAAATGATGTTATGAGTTGATTTGGCTATTTTTTTTGTGATGATATTGCATAGATTGGAAAGAATATCATAATCGATCGGCTTATCGAGGTACTGGAAAGGCTGAACGTTAAAAGAATCTCTTAGGTACTGATTGTATGAAGTAACAAAAATAATAATGATATTTTCATTGGTTTGCCTTAGGCTTTGAGCGGCTTCCAAACCATTGATACCGGGCATTTCAATATCGAGGAAAGTAACCTGGTATGTTTTTTCGTGACAAAGTTTCAAAAAATCAAGCCCTGAAGAGCAGGTATCAACATGGTATTGGATATAGTCAGGCTGCTCAAAAGAGTAACGCAAAAGACTGTTCTCTAGATTTTTTAAGTCTTCAAGATTGTCATCACAAAGAAGAAAGTTAATTAGCATGATTTAATATCTTTCGATTCGATAAGGTTTCACGGATTAAATCTATTGCGGAAATCATACCACGCATAAGTGTTACTTGCAATATTGTAATTTTTAATTTTCAACAAAGGAAATTCGGTTATTTGGAGTTTGCTTCAACCCCTTTTTTCTGCGGCATTTATGTATTTGTTATACATCCATCTTTTATTTCAATAATCCTGTCCGCATATTCTGCGATATTTTTATCATGCGTTACAAAAATCACGGTTCGCCCGTTTTCTTTTATTTTTTTAAATATCTCCATGATCTGCGTTGCATTCCCGGAATCCAGTGCACCGGTCGGCTCATCCGCAATGATGATCTTCGGGTCATTCACAATCGCCCTTGCAATTGCCACCCTTTGCTTTTGCCCGCCGGAAAGCTGACTGCATTTTTTCTTTATAAATTCACTCATATCGACCTGTTCAAGTGCTTTCTTTGCAAGTTCCTTTTTTTCTTTAGCACTCCTTTTTTGAATCCGGTCAAAATCCAACGGAAGTAAAACATTTTCCATTGCCGAAAAATCTTCCACAAGCGCATAATCCTGCATTACAAGGCCAACTTGACTTGCTCTTATCTGCGCCTTTTCTTTGTCCGAAAGATGTGTTACATCTTTTCCCTCTAAAATGTATTCCCCTTCATCCGCAGCATCAATAAATGCAAGGATATGCAGAAGCGTAGATTTGCCGGCACCGGAGGTTCCGACGATTGCAACCATTTCTCCATCCTCAATCGTCATAGAGATTCCGTGTAGTGCTTCGAAAGCGTTCGATTTTCCTTTGTTGTAAGTTTTTTTAATCTCCTGTAATTTGATCATACGCCGTCCTCTTTTTTTATTCCTTTTAGTTTCATACTTTATTTTCTGCCAACACTTCTTTAGCAGAAGTTTTATATACCAGAAGTCCCGGCAGAATATGAGACAGAACAGCAAACAGAAACAGCACAATCAGAATCGCAAAAAATTGTACGAATCCGAGATGTAATGCAGAGTTTTTAAGAAGTCCTGTCATTTTTAAAACACAAAGTGTTGCCGTTGTCAGCAGAAAAGAAAAGATACACTCCAAGCCCGTTGCCGTAAAGGACAATCCGGCACAATCCTTCCAGGAAAGTCCGCAAAGATAATAAATGGCATAGTTTCCCAGTTGTTTTTTTATCATTATGGTGTTTACGCTGATTACAGTGATAAGAATAAAGACACTAACACATATTACGAGAGGAAGCCAAACGATTAAATCTTCCGTAACATATCGTCTGCTATTCTTATAAAAATCCCTCAAATTAAATTCGTGATGAAGGGAAGACATCTCATATAACTTTCCTAATTCTGTATCTATTTCTTCGTCTGTCATGTTTTTTTGAAAGGAAATAATAGAAATACCCGTCATTTCCTTCTGAAATCCCTTTGTCGGACTGAGGCGGTAGTTAAGATATTCAAACCTGCCGTCCTTTTCTCCTGCGAGTATTTGTTCATCTGAAAGAAACAATTTTACCCGGTCTTCAGCATCGTTTTGAAATACATAGTAACAATCTCTGTAATCACCATATGCCTTCCTGTATATATCATTAAAAAACAGAGTATTTCGATCATCTAAAACTCCAACCACCTTTATCTGTATTTCTAAATCCTTATCCATAGCCGTTTTTAGTGTTAAAACATCTCCAACATGTATCTCTTTCTTTGTATTTCCCGTAATTACCGCGGAAAGAACAGAAGCATTTATATCTTCTTTACCAAACCAACGCCCTTCTTTCATAACAGGCTCCATGCAGCGAATTGCATTTGAACTGTAACAGTATGCTTCAACCTCATCAGCCATACCGACTATCTGAGGTTCCCATATTTTTTCGTAGCAGACAATATCCTCCACCCCATTAAGATAAGTTTTTAGCTCTTGTTCGTCTCGCAGAAAGGTCCCATGATTATTGGAATCCTTTGCAAGAAAAGCCGGTAAAAGCAAAACTCCCCTGTTTTGAAGATATGGTTTAACAAGCCGATATTCTTTTATTTTTACTTCCACAGCGGAAACTATTGAGACTGTTGACAATGTGATAAGAGAAAAAAAGAAAATACAGAGCATGGCCATCCATTCCATTTTTTTAAGATCTTTTATTGCAAGTTTGAGCTGATTCCACATAGCTTGTACCCTTTCTTACAGCACCGGTTTATTGCGTCCTGAAGCAAAATTGTAGATTCCAAGAATGATTCCCGATCCGCCAATGTAAATCATGCTTAAAAGAGTATAAGTTCTGATATTGTACGATAAAACTATATACTCAAAATACCTGGATAAAAAAGGCATAAGAAGGAACTGATAGGTAGTTAACCCAATAAAAAAACAGACTACAGTAAGAAACATACATTCTCCAAAGCAGATTCGCTGTATTTCTTTTTGTGTCATTCCGAACATTCTGAAAACAGTAAAAGAATGCTGTCTTTTTAACAATATATATTGATACAAGAACAATGTAACAATTGCGGAAAGAACCGTCATAAATACACACAATATAATCAGAGTATTATAAAACTTTTCGCTATTCGCCTCCCTGATATCCAACGGATGAATCATCGCCTCCGAACCAAACCGATCCGTCAGTGCCTGGGAAATTATTTCATATTGTTTTCTTGTAATGGGGGAAGTG
>Ga0247611_10007003_pt1 | contig 14320 bp, 13 predicted proteins | sample 177DNAGHGhighgp2_FD_192422 | JGI IMG/M metagenome (GOLD analysis project Ga0247611, IMG submission 192422) | Sheep rumen microbial communities from Palmerston North, Manawatu-Wanganui, New Zealand - 1770 DNA GHGhigh gp2 | ecosystem: Host-associated > Mammals > Digestive system > Stomach > Rumen...
ATGCGGAATTAAATCTATTAGCAGAATTTGATAAGGTAGCAAAAGAACTGAAAAACCTACAAGAACAAACTAATAAAAACATTAAAGAAGATATGGATGATTGAAAATTAAGTCACAAAGAATTCATAGAAGCATCATCATTTAATGAATATTACAAAAACTTTTGAAAAGCACTATTTGACTTACATAACATAAGCCAAAAAAAATTTCTAGAAACAACTAAGAAAATGGATCTCTATGATTTAATAGGAGGTGTTTTCAGTATTGAAGATTGAGCATGAGCAATTAATGATTGATTTAAAGAAATTAAAAATAGACTTAAATGAAGAAACCTTTTTAAAGTAATTGATGAGTTAACAAAAAAAGAAAATTACAATAGAAAAAAAGACTGGACAGCAGATACACTTGATGCAATTGTAATTAATGGATTATGCGGTAACTGACTAATCAATGACTTGAATAATTATTTATGAACATATGAATGAGCTGACAGAATAAAACAAAAAATTAAAAGAAATCTATTTTTATGATGAGAAATAGATTTAACGTGAGAAGGTGATTTATGGAAAAAATTTCTAGACAAATTTATTACCAATTTCGAGGAAATAAAAAAAGCACCTAATTTACAAGATATCGCAATTGAACTAGAAACAAATAAAGAGATAGTGAGAAAACTTCCAAATGAAAAAGAAAAAGTTCGTACTGAACAACCAGAAATTATGAGAAGTAAAAAAGCAAATGCAGTTGAAATTTATGATTGCGATGATCTTGAATGATCATGAGAAGGTTTTTTCAGAGATAATATCAACTCATACCTAAGTAAAGGATACAAAGTAATAACAAATGAAAGCATTAAAACAGAAGATATATATACAGAAGTACTTGAAAATAATAACTGAGATAGAATAACATTTGCTCTTTTGAAAAACAAAGATGAAGAATTTGACGCAAAAGATGAATCTTATAAAAGAGGTCTAGAACTACTAAAAGATAAATGATATAATCTTATCGCATTGAGATGACATTGTTACAACACATGGTGAATGGTTGATGTTTTAGCTGAACAATGAGTTCTAAAAAAATGAACAATTCTTATTGATGGATGATGTTGAAATGCAAAAAATCTCAGTGATTATGTATCATCTTGAGTTGAGAGTTATGTCTTCTCATATAGAAGCACATGAAAATGAGATATAACTGAAACTCTGTTTAAACAAATATTAAAAGAAAAAAATACATGATGAAATTTATGAACATTATTAACATCAATAGACAATTTATCAAAACAATATAGTCATATAAAAACAATGGATAAGCCTGATTCATACTACAATAGATATATGTTTTTAAAATATTGAGAAAATGATGAAATACCTGATAACGAAGAATACGAAGCAGAAAACAACGAACCAGAGAATATTTGAGATAGTGATAGTAGTAATGATTTAGCAAGTAATTAATAATCTTTAAAATAAAACTATAGATATGAAAAGAACTACAAGAAACATAGCATTAGGGTTGTTACTTTCAAGTCAGCTCTCAACAGCCCAGCCAAAAATTCCAGAAAAGATAGAAGACAAAAAAAAAGATTTAGTCGAAAATTTTGAAATTAAAAATAATTCAGCAGATATAATTATGGATACTTTACTCTCAAATAATAAAAATAAAATCTTATATTTCATAGAAAAACCAACAAAAGCCTACTTTTTGCCAGGTAAAGAAGAATTATTTGATTTACCTTCATGAATATACTTACGTGAAAATCAGATAGATAAATCGTCTTCAACTGAAGAGTTTTTATGTTACAAAATAAAAGAATCAAAAGTATGGATACCAAAAAGTAGCTTATCAAATAACAACAAGAATTTAATTAATAAATATTTAAAACCGAATACAGAAAAATCCATCATAGTAGATAAAGCCAATAGAAAACTGTTAGTATACAATCAATATTGAAAAAATCTATTAAAAGAATTCACAATCGCATTATCTCCATTTGAAAATTGAGATAAAACAATTGAATGAGATGGTAATACTCCAGAAGGGAAATACTACATTTGCTTTAAAAATCCAGCAAGCTCTTTCTGAATAGATCCAAAAACTTGAAAACGCCTATGATCATTACAAATCTCATATCCAAATACACAAGACGCAATAGAATGACTAATATCATGAGAGATAACAATCAAACAATATGAATGAATAAAAAATAATTCAGAACAGAAAAAGATTCCAAACCAAGGAACATCATTAGGTAATTATATAATGATTCACTGAGGTTGAAATGATGAAGATTGGACTCTATGATGTATGTGACTAAACGACGAAGATATGTTCCGATTGAATAATAATATTTCTAAAGGAACTGATATCTTTATTTGGTAGTACACCAACAATAAATCAAATGAGAAAAACAATAAAATTTTCTCATTTTTTTAATCTAAATAATTTCCTAGTTTTTTTAGTTAAAATCTCTTGATTTTTTAAAAAAAATACTTAATTTAGAGCTAAATAAGAATCTAAATTTAAATCTTTATTCAGTACTGAATGATTACAGATCAATGTGTTTCAGTAACAGATCTTAAGAAGAATATGAATGCATATGTAAAAGATCTAAAAAGAGAAAAAATCATATTCGTTAATAATACACCAGTAGCAGTACTAATGGATGTAAGAAAATACGAAAAAATGATCTGAGAAAAAAATATTGTAAATATTACTGTTGAACCTACTAAACCTGTCAAAAAATCAAAGAAAAAATAAGACAATTCATTATTTTTTATATTTTGATAATATTATGGGAAGTTACATTTCAATAGAGAAAATTATGGAAATCTACTCAATTTCTCTTCATAAAGTAAATGAAATCGTAAAAGAAAACAGGATTGATACCTACAAAGGCAAAAATGTATTTCTAATAAAATTTGCCGACTTCCACAAAATATACACCTCTAAATACAACCCTACCCTCTTCTCATTAGAAGGGAATTCAACATCAAATAAAAAGACTATGAAAGATGAAAACTATAATTTATTATCAAAAATATTTTCAGAGCCAATTGAATGCAAGAAAAATAAATTAAAACGTGTTACTATGGTTTACAATAAAATAGTAAAAGCCAAGAGCTAATAAACTCCTGGCTTTTTCTTAAATTAGATTAATAAAATCCGCATCAATTGGCTATGATTTCCACTTATCTCTCATATCCTTTGACGTCGTGGCCTTACGATTAATAAGCTCACAGACCTCATCTAATAAAGACATGAAATCATTCTTCAATTCTCCGTTGGGATTAAAATAAGGAAGATGTATAAAAGGATCAGCATCAAATTGAGGCAAAAAATCAGAATGACCATACGACAAAGAATCCAAGAAGTCGATTGCCTCAACAACCGGCCTTCCATACTTTGAATGAGGAGAAATGGAAATAATTCCTGTAGAATTCTTATTCACCTCACCTCTCAAAATTTGAAGTTCAGTACGAATATCAACTGATTTCTTATGGATTTCTTCATACATATCCGACAGTCTCACTCTCAGCTTTTTCATCTTTCTCTTACAAATTAGAATTACTACTGCTAGCACTACACATAAAAGAAGAACAATTAAAGAGAGAAAAACACTTCCAAAATCGAGAAGGAAAGATCCAACAAGGGTTGCAATTAAAAGTGCAACCCCTAAATAACTAAAGAGGACGACATTCTTCAAATCATAGAATCGATCCACTAATTTACCTAAATTTCTCATAGTTTTTGTTTGTTTGTTTATGTTTATTTATATGTTTTCAAAACAGATAATATATAAAAACTGAACAGAGTCAAGATATAAAAAAATATAAAATTCACTATTGAAAAAGTAATTAATTTTATTATGCTAAGCAATGTAATATCAAGAGTGGGTGAAGAGACTAGGCTCGCTTGTACACCCCAGCAACCTGTCAAAAGATAAGGTGCTAATTCCTACCCTACTAAGGGAAAGATATCAAAATAATTGAAATTCTTTCTCTTAAATATGGGAAAGATTTTTATTATTAAAAAAAGAAAAGATGAAAAAGGGAAACTACTTTTTTACTTCAGAATCTGTTACTGAAGGACATCCAGACAAAATTTGTGATCAAATTTCAGACGCTATTCTTGATGCATGCCTAAAACAAGATAAACATTCAAGAGTAGCAGTTGAATGTTTAATTACAACTAACAAACTCGTAATAGCATGAGAAATAACAACAAAAGCAAATGTTGATTATAAACAAACAGCAAAACAAGTATTATTAGACATCTGATATAATACAGAAGAAAGCTGATTTGATGTAGAAAATGCTGATTACGAAATTCTAATTCATACCCAATCACCAGATATCGCACAATGAGTTGACACTGGATGAGCATGAGATCAATGAATTATGTTTTGATATGCAACAAACGAATCAGAAAATATGATTCCTATCACCCTAGAATATGCAAACAATCTTGCTTTTTTATTAGCAAGAGCAAGAAAAAGCTGAGCAATTCCTTATCTTTTACCTGATTGAAAAACTCAAGTAACCGCTGAATTAAACGAAAAATGAGAAGTTGAAAGAATAGATACGATTATAATATCCGCACAACATAAAGATTGAATCTCTCAAGAACAAATAAAAAAAGATATAAAAAAATACGTAATTGATGCAGCTAATTTTGAGCTCAATCCAGATACAAAAATTTTTATTAACCCTACTTGAAGTTTTGTTATATGAGGACCTACATGAGATACTTGAGTAACAGGAAGGAAAATAATTGTTGATACCTATTGATGAGGAGCTAGACACTGAGGATGAGCATTCAGCTGAAAAGATCCAACAAAAGTAGACAGAAGCGCCGCTTACATGGCAAGATTTTTAGCTAAAAATGTTGTTTATAACTGATTATGTGATAAATGTGAAATACAACTAAGTTATGCTATAGGAGTTGCACAACCTGTTAGTATTTTCTTAGAAGATTTCTGAACTGCAAAAATAGAAAAAGAAAAAATCATCGAATATATCAAAGAACATTTTGATCTTAGTCCAAATTGAATCATTAATTTTCTTAATCTAAGAAGACCTATCTACAGACAAACAGCAAGCTATGGTCACTTTTGACCTATAAGTTATCCACGAGAAAACGAGCAACATCGAGAAATAAATTAATACTAAATTATCTTGATTTTTTACATAGAGTAAGTATTTAAAACTTATTCAATCTTTTACTTTTTTATTCAAATTATCATGAAAAAATACATAGCCGAATGTCTATGAACACTCATCCTTGTAGTATTTTGATGTTGAGTTGCTGTTTGGACTAACGTAAATCCAGTTGCAACTGCTCTAGCATTTTGATTAGTTATTGTTGCATTAGCCTATGCAATCTGACCTATCTCATGATGTCATGTTAATCCTGCTGTTAGTTTATGAGTATGGCTAACATGAGGAATGAAAGGTAGAGATTTTTGATTCTATGTATTAGCTCAATTTATTTGATGAATTATTGGTGCCGCCATATTATGAGTATTATTATCATCATTTAATAATCTAGGAGCTAATGGACTAGATGGAGTTTACTGAAATCCTTGGCTAGGATTATTAGCAGAAATTATTCTTACATTTGTATTTGTATTGGCAGTTCTTTGAGCAACATCTAAACAAGAAAATTCTTCTGTTGCAGGAATAGTTATTTGAGCATCATTAACATTGGTTCACTTGTTATGATTATGATTAACTTGAACTTCTGTAAATCCTGCAAGAAGTTTCTGACCAGCATTATTCCAAACATGAGCTTTCTGATCAGTATGGATTTTTATCATCGCTCCATTAGTATGAGCTGCTCTAGCTGCACTAATCTTCAATTATTTTTACTGAAAGAAAAAATCAAAATAATTAAAAACAATACTAAAAAGTTACACGGAAGTGTGACTTTTTTTATAAACCTAAATTTATGAAATTTAAATCATTAAAACAAAATAAATTTGAATTATGTCAAATAAAAAAGAAAAATAATCATAGTATTAAAACATTAAAAAAATGAATAAACTAAGTTGTCATCTACAAAATATCAAGAAAATAATCAGTAATATTAATTACTAAAAAGGGAAACTTTGTTTTCATTGAATTTTTCTTCTATAATACTATAATTATTAAAATTTCTATTTCTTATTATACTTTTACCTTATAAGTTATAGGATGAAAAGATTTTTAAAAGATCTTCTAGCTTGATTTGTTTGATTCATTATTTTCTTTTGATTAGCATGTGCAAGCTGTCTATTAATAATAATATTAAACAACACAGAAACAACAAGTGAAGAAGATACGACAATCTGGTTTCATTGAAAACATTTCAACAAAGAAGATTTATCAACAGAAACACTTGTTTGGCTTAATTGGTATAATTGACTTTCAGAAGAAGAACAATTGACATTAGATTCAATTCCATGAGAACTCTATTTAGATGAAGAACCTGAACCAATAGAAGAGGTTTTATCACCTGAACTCGTTGAAAAATATCAAGAGTTACAAGGAAGTTGGATGCTTAATGCATATAATTGAGAAAAAACAACAGAATTTGCAGAAATAACATTCAACTGAAGGACAATACAGAGTAGTTTTTGTAACCTAATTACAATTGACTACTACTCTATTTGACTAGACTGAAGTTTTAATATAGGAAACATCAATAAATCAGATATGTCTTGTATAGGTTGAAATATTATGGAATACGAGAGCAACTTCGACCTACAAAAAGCTACCTACGAAATTAATGATGCATATAATTCACTACAAATACAAACAGCTAATTGATCTACATATACTTTCTGAAAAGTATCATCAATAAACGGTATGCAATAATTTTAAAAAAAATATTATTATGAAAAAAACAGTATATTTGTTTCTCCTTTTTATTGTGTTTTGTTTTCCAGAAATCTCTTATTGAGAAGGTTTTAACGAAGAATCTACAACAAAGGAATGACAAAACATCATTAATAGAAAACGAAAACTAGAATCTTTCAACTATGATGAAGTTGAAGAAGAAATATTTTTAGAAGCAAAAACTGACTGAATCTATACTAAATTTTGTAATAATATAGAATACAAAAATTACTCTTTTTCATGAGGATATATTTTAACAAACGAATATTCTACAGGTTTTTGAATACAATGCGAAAACGAAAATCTAATGCTTTATGAACAATACTTTAATCTATCATGAGCAAGTTACTTTCTCGACTGAAATACCCTTTTAATTGCAACAACTTTATGAGACAGGTACTCATATACAACAGAAGATGAAATAACAATTAAAGAAACAGTAAAATTATTACCAAGTCCAGCAACTGAAAATTGTGAAAAAGATTGATGAACCGTTGAATATAAAAAAGCTAATTGAATATCAACATGAATTTGTACTCTTCCCGACTGATCTAAATGTGAAGAATGGGAATATTATAGATGAGCATGTAAAACAACGACACAAAAACTCCATTGAATACTTGATTCTTATTTCAAAAAAAAGAAAAATAGATATCCCAATTTCGAATCAAAACAAAAAAAATTAGATGAACTTATTTCAACTTTCACTGTACTGGAAGAAGAAAATCCATCTGAAAAAACATACACAATCATTAATAATGCATTAACATCATACCTACTAAAAATCACTTTAAATGATTAACTAAAAAATGGATTATAATAAAGAATCCTTAATCAAGCATAAAGAGCTTCATTGAAAAATAGAAATAAAATCAAAAGTAAAACTTGAGACAATGGAAGACCTCTCAACCTTCTATTCTCCATGAGTTGCTGCTCCATGTCTAGAAATAGCAAATGATGAAAAAAAAGCTTATGATTACACTTGGAAAAATAATACAGTTGCTGTTATTTCTGACTGATCTGCTGTATTATGATTATGAAATATAGGAGGATTAGCATGACTTCCTGTGATGGAAGGAAAAGCAATGTTATTCAAAGAATTTTGAAATATCGACGCGGTACCTATTGTACTTTCGACACAAGAACCTGATGAAATTATTAATGTAATAGAACAAATAGCTCCGAATTTTTGAGGAATAAATCTAGAAGATATTGCAGCACCTAAATGTTTCTATATCGAGGAAGAATTAAAAAAAAGATTAAATATTCCTGTTTTTCATGATGATCAACATTGAACGGCAATTGTAGTTCTAGCAGGAATATACAATGCACTAAAACTAAAAAACACTGAATTAAGAAGCCAAAAAATCGTTATTTCATGAGCATGAGCTGCAGCCATAGCCATAGGGAAACTCCTCCGAAAAGCATGAGCAACAAATATCATATTCTGAGATTCTAAATGACTCCTCTGCTCTAGCCGCACAGATTTAAACGAATATAAAAAAGAAGTATCAAAATATAATAAAAACAATATTTCATGAACAATAAAAGACGCTCTAGACTGAGCCGATATCTTTATTTGAGTTAGTAAATGAGATATACTAAATTCTGAAGATATAAAAAAGATGAATAAAGATCCAATTGTATTTGCCTTAGCAAATCCCATTCCTGAAATCTCTCCAGAAGAAGCAAAAAAATGAGGAGCATACATCATAGCAACCTGAAGAAGCGATTATCCTAACCAGGTTAACAATGTATTAGTTTTCCCATGAATTTTCAGATGAGCACTTGATTGAAAACTTCCTAAAATCACAGATGAGCACAAACTTATTGCAGCTAAAACTTTAGCTAATTGTGTTGAAAATCCATGAATTAATCACATCCTTCCAACAGCTTTAGAAGCATGAATTGCTAATAAAATAGCAGAAGCAATAAAGAATATTTAAAAAAATAGCATAATGAAAAACTGAATATATACTTTTAATAATCCTAATATTTTTACATGCAATGTTTATGTTCTAATTTTTGAGGACACAACAATTCTTATTGATGCATGATATTATGATTGAGAATTAAAAAATTTTCTTAATGATAAAAATGTGGATGCTATTTTACTAACACATTGACACTGAGACCATATCAGAGAAGTAGACAGAATAAAAAATGATTTTCCTGATGCAAAAGTATATATTCATAAAGATGATATTCAAATGTTAAAAGATACTTCTTTAAACTGTTCTTTTCTTGTATGAACAAAAGAAATCATAATAAATTCAGAAATTGAAAAACTAGAAGAATGAAATACAAAAATTAATGACATCGAAATATCAGTTTTTCATACCCCATGACATACATATTGATGAGTTATGTATTATTTCAAAAAACAAAACGCTCTATTCACATGAGACACAGTAATGTGAGATAGTATTTGAACATTGGCAACACCTACTTGAAACGAGAAATTGATGATTGATAGTTTAAAAAAATTCAAAAATCTACCTATAGAAAAAAGCACAATAACCTATCCATGACACTGAGAACCTATGATATATGAAGAAATCTTAGAAAATAATGTATTTTTACGCCAATAATTTCTCTATTTCTTCCTCCATCTCTTGAGGCTTAAAAGTAGGATCATATCTTTTCATAACATTTCATTCTCTACCAACCAAAAATTTAGTGAAATTCCAAACAATATCTCACTCATTTTTGCAAGTTGTACTTTTTAGTTTAACAGCAGCCATAATGGCTCTATTTTTCAATCAATCAATAATATCATCTTTAATCTGACTTTTAAGAAAAGTATAAAGAGGACTCTCATTTTCACCATTCACATCTATTTTAGAAAACTGATCAAAAGAAGTATTATACTTAGCAACACAAAATGAATGAATCTCATTATCATCACCAGGTGCTTGATGTCAAAATTGATTACATGGTAAATCAATAATTTCTAATCACTTTTCATGATATTTTTTATAGAGATTTTCTAATCATTCATACTGAGGAGTAAATCAACATCAAGTTGCTGTATTAACAATAATTATAACTTTTCATTTATATTCTGAAAGAAAAAAATCAGATCAATCTCTTCTTTTTAAAACATATTCATAAATACTCATCCATTAATAATTAATGATAAAATAATCAATAAATAATAATATATCTAAAAATTTCAAGTACACAAAACTTTACAAAATAATATTTTATTAAAAAGTCAATATAATTTGATTTATATTTTTTTTAAATTATAATTTTCATAACTTTTATATTTTCATTAATATCATGGGAAACAAAAAATTAAAATTCATCAGTTCGATATTATGCGTAAGCGCTATCTGAATAGGGATATATTGATACAGTATGGCTGCTTGAAATAATATCTTGATAACTACAAATAAAAAGATTCCAGCATTTGAAAAAGTAATAAACGATTACAGAGAAAAAACAATAAACTCATTCGAAGAAACATTAAATGAGAACGTCGAAATGTTAAAAGAATGAGATGCTAAAATAGAATGAGAATGAAATCTACAAATAGAATACTGAACAACAAAAGGAACGTTCTGATTTGAATATACATGAGCAGCTGACAGTGGATTAAACAACGCTCTTTGAGCATTCTCATTTAATTTAGGACTAAAAGATTGAAATAAACTCGATGATGAACTTCCTGAAGCTTTCGACATTTGAGCATCATTTAAATTATTCCTGGAACAAGCAAATATTTATACCCAAGCATGAAATGCTAAAATTGAAAGTTTAAAAAATCTTATCTTCGATGATGAAGAAGATAATGAAAAAGAAAAATCATGGACTGCAATAAATAATTTCTTAAATAAATTCAAATGAAGATGGATTGAATTTAATAAAGAAAAAATATGTGATGAAAACTCAGAAAGCTACTCTGAAGAATGATGTGAAACAATAGATTCTATTAATAAATTCCGAAACTATGTACAAGAAATATCAAAAAAGAAAGAAAGAAAAGATCAAGAAGTTGAAGAATTAACCAAATTAGTTTCTGCTACCTTAAAAGCATGAAGTAGTAGTTTACTATCAACAAGAGTATTAATTAACCCAGAACTTGTTAATTACCAATGAAAACAAGCATATAAATTCAATATTAATGAATCAGAATTAAAAAAAGATATTAATAAAATTTGAAGAAACATTGCAAAATATGAAATAGAAAAAATCATGAAGAAAAGAGCTGAATTAATCAAATTATATGAAGAAGATGAAGAAAATTACGAAGATGATGAAGATCCAACTAGTTATTTGGAAGAATTAGAAGAAGATAAAAAAGAAATGTTAGAAGAAGCATATGAATGATTAAATAAACTGCTAGAATCAATTCATATTGAAAAATTTGTTGGATATATTGTTTACAATGAAAAAGAAGATGACTTTGATTTAATAATCGAAAACTTAGAAATAACTTATACAGAAGAAATACAGCATTATAATTATGCCTACTATTACAACAATGATGAAGAAAAAAACGAACCAGAATTTATTACAGAAAAAATAATTAGAAAATATAGAATCTGATTCAATTCTGCAAAACAATCATTCGTATTTGTTGCCTTTGAAGACAATAAAGTAAAAGGAAACATCAAAATCAATTATAAAAAAGAAGAAAATAATTATACCATTAATATGACACTTGGAGCACAAATGGATGACGAATTCTTAGACAATATGCTTACTTCAAAATTTGAAGTAGGGAACAAAAAAACAAAAAACACAATAGAAAATAATTTATGATTTGAACTTACTTTAAATAAAGCAATCTTTAACTTAGAAGAAGACATAACAATAGGATTAAATACTAAATCAAAAGCTAGTTTCTGAGAAAAATTCGAAAGACCAAGCACTTCTAATGCCATACCATTTCATAAATTTGAACAAGAAGTAGAAAAATTAAAAAAGGAATTAGAAACACCAAGAGACAGGGACAGAACTAGAAGATCAGATCTTTCATCATTATGATATGCAATATATAACTATAAAAATAATGAATGAAAATATCCTGAAACTAATTCAAACAAAATGGTATCTATAAAAAATATTGAAAATGAAGTACTTAAAAATTCATGGCTAGAATCAGTACCAACAGATCCAAAAGAAAATAATAAATTCACATTTGATTGAAAAAATTTTATAGGTGAATATTGATATAAATTATTAAAGAAAAATTGAGAAGAAAATGAAGGATATTTGCTAATGGCAAGAACTGAAACTCCAGAACTTTCAAACTATGTTGTAGGTTTACCTTTAGCAGATGACACAGTGGATCTTAACCTTTGTTGGGAAATCACTAAATGAACTACTAGAAGCATTGCAACCGATCATACTTGTACTTATACAGAAGAAGAAGATTTAAGATATATTTATCATAACTAGAAGATAAATGGAAGAAAAAACTTGAAATCTACAAAAACAAACAGAAAATTTTTCAGTAAATAATAATTATAATTGAGAAATTTTAACTGCACTGAACAATAAAAACAACATGAATGAAGAAACGAAACAAAAATTACAAAAATTAATAAATACATTAACTAAAATATACAATGAAAAAAATACACAAAAAATCAGTGAATCTCAAGTAAATGAAATTATTGAAAATCTCTCGAAACTAGACAAGGAAACAATAATGGATAGTTTAATATTAAAAATTATTAAACGAATAAATGGATGAGAATTAACTCATAATGAAGTCTTATCAAATATCGAACTACTCCTTAATATAGATCCTGAAAACTATAAGAATGTAAATGATATAATAAATAGATACAATTATCTAAAAGAAATCTGACTAGATAAAGTACCTATAACAAAAAACACCAATGAAATATTAAAAGAAAATCACAATAATGTCATTGAAGTATTTGATAATTTTAACAAATTAATAGAAGAACTATCAATAGATTACTTCTATACATGAGGACTAGTTTGATATTTTTGAACAAACACTAAACTGGAACGTTACCACTGAGATATTGATATTTATCTTAATGTAGACGACTTAGAAAAAGTAAAAACCTTTTTACAAGAAAATAAAAATTCATGATTTAAATTTATAGATAATTTAAAAAATAAATGAGAACATTGACATGAGTATATGATACAATACTGAGATAATCCTATACTTATTGGACTATTCCTATTTAAAAAATCTGATAAAATCAGTAGAGTTGAATATGATCTTAAAAAAAACTGAAGAATTATAGAAACTGAATCTCCTATGGATTCAACTGAAATAGAAGACTGAAAATTTAACAACACAAGTTACAAAAGACAATCTTTAAAATCTATTTATGATTCAAAAAAAGATTCATCAAGACCAAAAGACAAACATGATGTCAAAATCCTTGAAGAATATTTCTCAAAAGAATAAATAAACAAAGAAGAAAAAAACCTCATTTAAATGAGGTTTTTAATTATCGATTACTTTAAAACCAAGGATTCTGAATCCATTGGATCTCAATTTTCATAATACCACTGAATTTCTGTCGATCAATCCTCATTATGCTTACGTATTGCACGAATACTTCAATCAACATAATACATATAAGACTGTCCATGAAGTTCTCAATTTTCATATACACTTTTATCACTAACACCTCAAGTCTCATAATAAAGTAATTGCTCTCAATTTAATACTCAATTAGAATAATGCGTCTCGCTCTTTTTTTGTTCCTCCTCATAAAAAGCAGTCCATAATCATTCTTCATTTCAATATTCATTATACTCTCACTCCTCTTTCAAGTTTCAGCTCTCATAATAATAATCCCATTTTCATTCTTTCAATCCATATTTATTATAACTTCACTGAGACTCTATTACTCAATTATCAAAATAATAAAACCATTTTCATTCTTGATATCAACTTTTATTATACACTCACTGAGATCTAATTTTTCAATCAGAAAAATAAGTTATCCACTCTCCAATTTTATTTCAATTTCAATCATAAGCTCATTGCTCCTTAATAGTTCAATTATCATAATAAGATACTACAACTCAAGAAATATTAGAAACAGATCATGTATTTCAAGTACCATCATCTTTTTTATAAGTAACTTTTCAAGTCTCATCATAATATACAAATCAATTTTGTGGAATTCATCAAGTATAAGTTCATTTTCAACTTAATTTTCAATTATCATGATATTCTAACCATTCTCAATTTTTCTTTCAATTAACATAATCTCACTTTCATTTAACAGTTCAATTATCATAATATTCTACCCATCATCAAGTTTTTTCTCAATTCTTATAGGTTCATTTTGATTTTAAAATTCAATTCGGATAATATTCAGAATACTCTCAATTAAGCTTTCAATCTTTATATGTCAATTTCTCCTTAATTGCTCAATTTTCATAATAATTAGTATGTACTCAATCAACAATTAATCATCAAGTATTAG
>Ga0247611_10007004_pt1 | contig 14320 bp, 11 predicted proteins | sample 177DNAGHGhighgp2_FD_192422 | JGI IMG/M metagenome (GOLD analysis project Ga0247611, IMG submission 192422) | Sheep rumen microbial communities from Palmerston North, Manawatu-Wanganui, New Zealand - 1770 DNA GHGhigh gp2 | ecosystem: Host-associated > Mammals > Digestive system > Stomach > Rumen...
ATTATTTTGTTCCTGAATCATTTGAAATAAGCTCTATTAAGAAGTTGGATTTTATGTTATGGTCGAATAGAAGTGATAGAACAGTATCAATATTAGATTACAATAAACTGTTAGATAGCATAAAAAATAATAGATAGACTCGCTAAAAAAACAAGCGAGTTTTTTTGTAAAACTTAATTATATTTAAACATTATAATGGTTAACTATAAAGAATAGTTTGTAAATAATCTAATATGATAGCTAAGAATGTGTGATATAATAAAGGCGGAGGTGTTTAAAATGGACGCCAAGAAATCTGATATTATTTCATTTTTGAATAAAGAAAAAACACAGTTTGTTATACCAGTTTATCAAAGAAAATATACATGGACTAATGAACAATGTAATAGATTAATTGATGATATTATAAAGTCTAGTAATAGTAATAAAGAGCATTTTACAGGGACAATTGTCTATCAAGAGATAAAGGGAAACGAGTTTAAAGAAGCTCACCTTGTAGATGGACAACAACGCATTACTACTTTAATGATTATTTTAAAAGTTTTATATATTATCGGGAAAGAAAACAATGATGTGACTTTAGTTGATGATACAATGAAACTATTTAGAGTAGTTGTCGATGATGACTCAAGATTTGTATCAAAATTAATTCCAAGCGAAAATGATAAAGATATTTTTGAAACAATTATGTATAGAGAATCTTTAAAAGAAATCAAAACAAATACTTTAATTGCCAAAAATGAAGATAGTCATTTATATAATAATTTTTTAACAATATATAATCGCTTTAAAAAAATAATTGAAGAAGGAAAAGATTTAAAAGAAGTTATTTGGGCAGGACTTAAAAAATTAGTCATTATTCAAATGAAATTATCATCATCAGATGATCCACAAGAAGTATTTGAATGTATTAATTCTTTAGGAATAAAACTTACAAATTCAGATTTAATTAGGAATTATTTATTAATGTCTAATAAAGATCAAAAAACATTATATGAGCAGTATTGGAAGAAAATCCAAAACGATTCGATTGGTGAAGATAATATGGAAGAATTTATATTTAACTATATTATGATGGAAAAGAAATATGTTATAAACAATGAAGATATTTATAAAGAATATGTTAAATACGCTGAATCAGATTATAAAGTAAATGGAATAGTTGATAAAGAAAAACTATTGAAGAGATTAGATGAAGTTGCTAGAATATATCAACCTTTCTTAAGATATGATGATACATATAGCAAGAAAACAAATAGTTTAATGCAAGAATTAAGAGACATGAATCAAACAACTGTCTATCCTTTCTTGATGGAAGTATTTCTAGATTATAATGCTGAAATAATTGATGAAAAAATACTTAATAAAACGTTGAATTTGATTATTACTTATTTAGTAAGGAGAATCATATGTAAAGCTCCAACTCATTCATTGCGTGGATTTATGCTTAATTTGTATAATCGTATTTTCAAAGTAAAAACTAATAAAGAAAGGTATTATGAGGCTATTTATGCATTCCTTGATCGACTTGAAACACAAGATAAATTAAGAAGCATTAACGAGACAAAAAAGGCCTTAAAATCTACTGAAATATATAAGAATGTAAAGTTTGCAACATATTTTTTGTATAGAATAGAGAACGGAAGATATCCAAAAGAGAACAGTGAAATAACTATCGCTAATAATATTTCTGTTGAGCATATTATGCCTCAAACATTAACAGATTCTTGGGTTAAAATGCTTGGAGATAATTATGAGGAAATTCATAGAAATTACTTAAATACTCTTGGAAATTTATCGCTAAGTTCTCAAAGTAAGAACAGTAATATGTCAAATGATAGTTTTAAGGAAAAAGTCAAAATTCTAAATGAATATGGTTCTAAATTCAACGAATTGAATAAAGATGTAATATGTCTAGAAAAATTCACAGAAGAAGAAATATTGGCTAGATGTGATAGACTTTCGAATATTGTTGAAAATATTTATAATTTAGAGGAGCCAAATACTGAAAACATTCGTTTTGATGATACAGAGGAATTTGTTTGCTCTGATGATTATGAAGAAATATTCTTGGGTGCTACTCCAACAAGCTATAAGTTTAAAGGTAGAGAATACCCTACTGATAGTTATGCAAAAATAATTGCTGGTGTAGCGACAGCATTATTTAATGAAAAGCCCGATATAATGCGAAAACTTGCATCAGGAAGGTATAATCCATGGAATAATTATGACGGAAATGACTTAATACATTATTCATCAGCAGGTGATAAAGGTGCGTTGATAAGTGAGGAAGAGGATATTAGGGTTCATACAAATTTTAATGCCCCATATTCAGTTCAGTTTATTGTACGTCTTATGAGGGAATTTAATTATGATTCAAGTCAATTAATTATCTATTTGAAGAAAGATACAATAAAAACAGATAATATTCTTCCAAGAAAAGAAAGAATAAGAATAGTTAGAGATGCATTGAATCAATTAGATTCCGAAGATAAAGTTATATACAATAACCCTGAAATACCAATTGATGATGAATGGATTAAATTTGAAATTAGCAGACTAAAGGAAATATTCCCATTCGATGGAAAAACAAAATGGTCTGGAAAAAATGTCAGCACTATATCATATTTAGAATACAATTTAAAGGCTAATAAAGTTGTAATTACTTATAAAGATATTACTAAAAATAAAGACTTAAGCGCAAAAATAAGTAATTATTTAGGTGATGAAACAAAAGATGTTTATTCTGGTAGCTTTTGGCATTTGAAATCATACGCAATAGACTATAAAAAAGTATTAGTTGCTAATGATAAAGTTCTTGAAATAAAAAAACAAATTGGATTGATATTAGAAAAAATAAATACTGATTTGGATGAAATATATAATTACATAAATAAATAGACATTTGGACTCGCTAAAATAGGCGAGTTTTCTTTTTTTATCAAAAAATGACCATTTTAAGTACATTTTATTTGAATAAAATGCATATTGAATACAAATTTTATAAAAAAACGTGTTATAATCTATTATGTAGATTATATCGTTATTATGGAGGATGAATATATGATTACTGGTAGTTTAAAAAATAAAATCGATGCTATTAGACAAGATTTTTATAATGAAAATATGTCTCAAGGTAGTGATGTTGTTAATCAACTTACTACATTGATGTTTATAAAAATGCTTGATGATAGGCAAAGTGCATTAGAAGGTCAAGCAAAAGTAGCTCATATGGAACTTGATCAAGATGAATTAATTTTCAAAAAAGGAAATTATGTTAATGTAGAAGAAAACATCAATGTTCCTTATGAAAGATTAAGATGGAGTAAGATGAAAGCCATGGGATTAAATCCTAAAGAACTTTCAAAAACTATTAGAGATTATTGTTATCCATTCATAAAGGATGAAAATACTCTTGCTGGAAAAGACTTCGCAAAATTTACAAAAAATATGACTTATGGTTTTGACGGTAAAGAAAGATTACTTGTTTCTGTTTTTGATAAACTATCTGATAAAGAATTTGATTTTACAAAAACAGATTTAATGGGTGACGTGTACGAGTATTTATGTGGATCTGGTATTTCTGGGCAATTTAGAACTCCAAGACATATTATTGATATTGCAGTAGAACTTATGAAACCACAATTAGGTGAAAGAATTATCGATAATGCGTGTGGAACTGCTGGATTTTTAGTTGAATCAGCAAAATACATTCAAGAACATCAAAAGAAAGAATTGCTAAATGTTAATAATAAGAAAAAATTTTCTGACGAAATGTTTTATGGTTGCGATACAGATAATAATATGGCTCGTATTTCTTATATGAATCTTGTTTTGCATGGAATAAAGCATCCTAATATTATGACTGACTCATTAATTGAAGGAAATAATGCTGATAGTTTAATGGGAACATTTGATTTATCACTAAATAACCCTCCATTTGCAGGAGCGCTCCCAGAAGATTCAACATCTGCATCTATTTTAGCAATTACTAAAACAAAGAAGACAGAATTATTATTTGTTGCATTAATGATAAAAATGCTTAAGATTGGTGGTAGATGTATGACTATAGTTCCTGATGGCGTATTATTTGGCTCATCAATCGCTCACAAAAATTTAAGAGCAGAACTAATTGAAAACCAAAAACTTATAGGCGTAATCTCAATGCCTGCTGGTATATTTATGGCTTCAAGTGGTAAAGGGGCTAAATCAAGCGGTTCAGGAGTAAAGACATCTTATCTAATATTCCAAAAAACTGACTGTGGCGGAACTGATAATGTTTGGTTTTATGATATGAAAGCTGATGGATATACACTTGATGCAAAAAGATTACCTACTGACGACAATGATATTCCTGATATAATAAATAGGTTTAATTCCATTGAGAATGAAATAAATAACTCTAGAACATGTCAGAGTTTTATGGTTCCAGTTGAGGAAATTAGAAAAAATGATTATGATTTAACTGTAAATAAATATAAGGAAACTGTAAAAGAAGAAAAAACATATCGCAAAACATCTGAGATATTCTATGAAATTACAAACATTCAAAAAGAAATAACAAGTGAATTAGATGAATTAGGAAAAATCTTAGGTGATGAATAATGGAATATAAGAAAATAACTGAATTAGCCTATACATATATTGGCTTAGTAACAACAATGACAAAACACTACGTAGATAGGGGTGTTCCTTTGTTATTTAATTCTTCAATAAAAGAAGAAGGAATAGACATTTCCAAACCAGTATTTCTAGACTATGATTTTGCGGAAAAAAACAAGAGTAGAATGCATAAAAAAGATGACATTATTACAGTTCACACTGGTAATATTGGTACGTCAGCTATCATACCTGATTATTTAGACGGGAGCTTGGGATTTGCAACAATAGTAACTAGGATATATGATACTAATGTTTTGTTGCCAAAATTTTTATGTTATTACTTGAATTATGGAAATGGAAAGGAAAAATTATATAAGTATGCAAGAGATGCAAGAAACAATCTTAATTTAACCGATTATAATAAATTGATGATTCCTTTTCTTAATATCAATGATCAAAAAGAAATTGTAAAAAAAATAGACATAATAAAATCAATAATTAATCTAGATAAAAAGACGATTGTTTTATTAGAGGAAATAATTAAGGCAAAATTTAATGAGATGTTTAAATCTACTAATACGAGACTTGTTGATGAAGTTATAGCTTCTTTTAAAATTGGTCCATTTGGGAGTGCATTGCATAAAAATGAAATATCTGATAAAGGATTCGCTTTTGTCCTAGGAACAGATAATGCTGTTAAGAATAGATTTGAATATAATGAAATTAGATATATATGTGAAGAAAAATATAATCAATTGATTAATTATAGAGTTTTCCCTGGTGATATAATAATGTCAATGATGGGAACCGTTGGGAAAACATCAATAGTTCCGAATGATATAGAACATGCTATTATTTCAAGCCATTTATGCATTTTAAGAACTAATAATGAAATAATGCTTCCTGAATTTTTTCAATGTGCTTTTCATCTTGATGATGATATAGAATCACAAATTGATGGTATTCATAATGGCTCTATAATGAAAGGATTTAATCTAAAAATTGTTAAGAATTTTAAGGTTAAATGTCCAAGCATTTATTACCAAAAAAAGTTTGTAAAATTTAAATTATCAATTGATAAAATAAGAAAAGATGTAGAATCACACATTGTTAATATGGAAGAATTATTGCAAAAAGTATTTATGAAGTTTTGCAAATAGATTTTTAGATAAGGAGGGTGAATGGCAGTGGTGCTTAAAAGAATTAAAGAATTATGTTATCCAGTTACAAGTAATATTCAAATTAATAAGCTTGAAGCAAACAATGGTATTTACCCACTTTATGGAGCATCTGGATTAGTTAAAAATATCGATTTTTACAAAATTGATAAAGATTATATAAGCATTGTAAAAGATGGAGCAGGTGTTGGTAGAATAGAGTTTCAAAAAGCTAAAAGTTCGATTGTCGCAACTATGCAAGCTTTATTTAATTATGATAATGTTGATATAAAGTGGCTTTATTATGCTTTAAAAAGTCAGAACCTAGGAAAGACAAAATCAGGTGCAACTATACCACATATTTATTTTAAAGACTATGGGGAAAAATTTGTAAAGTTCTATGATTTGAATAATCAGAAAAAAATAGTAAGAACTCTTGATGCTATTAATAATGTTATCGATAATGATAATAGAATAATTAAATTGTTAGATGATTGTGTAAAAACAAGGTTTTTTGAATTGTTTGCTAATAAAAAAGAAAATATTTATTTTTCTGATTGTGTAAAAAAGATGACTAAGGGACCTTTTGGGAGTTCTGTAAAAAAAGATTTATATGTTCCTGAGACTGATGATGCATATAAAGTATATGTTCAACTTAATTGCTTAAAGAAAGATGAAAAAATTGGTGATTATTTTATATCAAAGGATTATTATGAAAAGAAAATGAAGTCTTTTAAAATAGAAGCAAATGATTATCTAATTACATGCGATGGAACACTTGGGAAATATATTAGACTTAGTAATTGTCCAAGGAAAGGAATCATTTCAGCATCTCTTTTAAAAATCAAATTAGATGAAAATATAATAATTCCTGATTATTTTGAGGTTTTGTGGGATGAATATCTTCTTGACGAACTTAAAAAAAATGTTAGAAATGGTTGCCTTAAACATTTGCCGTCTGCAAAAGAAATTGGGAAAAAAATGATTTATTTGCCATCAATAGAAGAACAGCAATTGTTTTCTGAGTTTAGACAATATATTGAATTGAGCAAAAAAAATATAAAAAGACATATTGATTTAATGGTAGAATTGCTTGATAAAAAAATGGATGATTATTTTGGGGGAAAAGTATGAGAGAGTCATTGTTTGAAAGGTTAAAAAAAGAAAAAGTGGATTTTTTAGATTCACTATATAAGATTAATGAATTATTATATCAATCTTACTCTGATTGTTATAGCCATTTTGATTTGGCACTTAAAAAGTCAGTTTATAATGCATCTTTTATTAGTGTTGAAAATGCTTTGTATGAAATAATGGATGTTGACGATGAAATGCAATTCTATATCAATAGTGATGATTCCTTCTCAGAATTATTAAGGCAATGTAAGATGAATCATACAAATATTACTTTGAATAGTTTCTTGGACTACCTTGAATTTTTTAAAAATTTATCAACTGTTACTACAAAATACTGGCTTAATGATGGAGTATCTCAAATAATTGCTATTGTTAATGATCGATGTGAAAAATTAGGCTATGAATTCTATGAGACTAAAATTAATGACTATAACTATTTAAAATTAAAATTAAAAAATCCATCAGCAGAGATTGTTTCTAGCTATGTTAACAAAACAACTCGCGAGAAGATTTATAGATATTTATCCATAAGATTTGGAAAAATAAGTGAGAAAAGAGAGTGCATAAAATCGTTGGCTGATGATATAGAGGAAATTTGCAAAAAATATTCTAATATTACAGAATATGATAAACTTAAGCAATTCATTCAATGCGTAAGGCATACAAAAGAAAAGCCAAAAAAAGAATTTCCTTTTTATTATGAAGATGAAGAAAAATGGCTTGATAATATTTTTGAAATGATTATAGGAATACTTGCATTTACAAGAAATAAGGCAATTGTAAAAGAAATAATTGATTTAGAAAATAAAGCAGGTGATAAATAATGCAAAATCAAAATGAAGCTCAAACAAGAACTAACTTAATAGATCCTAAAATAGAACTTGCTGGTTATTCTATTAATCATACTAAGGGCGCAATAGAAGCAGGTAAAGTTTGTATTGAAACACCTGTTACAGGGATGCCTATTACTGATTTAAATCCAAAAGGCAATGGCTTTATTGATTATGTAATATTTGGAAAAAATGGCGTTCCACTAGCTGTTATTGAGGCTAAAAAGACATTGCATAACGAAGAAAAAGGTAAAGTTCAAGCATGCCTTTATGCTGATTGTATAGAAAGACAATATGGTATTAGACCTATTATTTATTATACAAACGGCTATTCTGTAAAAATTATAGATGGAATATATCCTGCAAGAAGAGTATTTGGATTTCATAATTTTGAAGAATTAGAACACTTAATTGAAAGAAGAAATGCTAAAATCAATGATAAAAAAGTTGATTTAAAAATATGTGATAGATATTATCAAAAAGATGCTATTGATGAAATTATTCATCATTTAGAGACTAAACATTCACGTTCATTATTAGTTCTTGCTACAGGAACAGGAAAGACTCGTGTTTCTTGTGCTTTATCAGATATTTTTATTAAAAACAATTATGTTAAAAGAATTCTTTTCTTAGCTGATAGAAAGAATTTAGTTAAACAAGCAAAAGAAGAAACATATGATAAGTTTTTAGACAGCGTTTCAACATCTTTAATTGTTGAAGGGCAAAGAGAAGGCGAAGAGTCAAAAGCACGTATTGTTTTCTCTACTTATCAGTCAATGTTATCTATTATTCATGATACGACTAAATGCCCTTATGGTATTGGTCACTTCGATATGATTATCATAGATGAAGCCCATAGAAGTTTGTTTAATAAATATGCAGAAATTTTTGATTATTTTGATGCTATAATGATAGGACTTACTGCTACGCCTAGAAATGATATTCATAAATCGACATATAGAGTATTTAATCTTGATACCGATTCACCAAACTATGAATATGATGTTATAAAGGGCGTAAAGGATGGATATTTGACATATTTTAGAGCTTTAGATAGAACGCCTGATATTCTTAAAAATGGCTTAAAATATAGCGATTTATCTGATGAAGAAAAAGAAGAATATGAAGATTTATTTACTGATGATGATGGCGAAATACCTGAAGAAATAGAAGGGCCAGCATTTAAGACAGTCATAACTAATATTGATACAATTAGAAAAGTATTAAGTCAATTAATGGATGAAGGTTTAAGAGTAAATAATGGTGATACACTTGGTAAAACTATTATATTTGCTAAGAGCCATGAACATGCCTTGCAAATTCAAGATGCATTTAGAAAAATGTATCCAGAATTATCAATTCCTAAGGCTAATGGTGTTGAGTATTGTGTTGTAATTGATAGTCAAGAACCTAGAAACGAAATATTACAAAGAGAATTTAAAGCTAAACAAGATATTAGAATAGTTGTATCTGTTGATATGATGGATACAGGTGTAGATATCCCTGAAGTAGTTAACTTAGTTTTCTTTAAGAATGTATTATCAAAAATAAAATTCTGGCAAATGATTGGTAGAGGAACAAGAACTTGTAAGAATTTGAATATCATTAGTCCATCAAAAGATTATTTTGAAAGATTAACTGATGATTCAACAAGACAACTATATACTGATAAACAAGGATTCTTAATTTTTGATATTTGTAATGTTTTTACATTTTTTAAATTAAATCCTGATGGAAGAAAAGATTCATCAGATAATGCTTTATCATTATCACAAAAAGTATTTGTTGATAAAGTTAAATTACTTAAAGTAATGCAATCAAATTATTCATCTTTAGATAAAGAAGATAAAGATTATTATAAGGCTTTAAAAGAGGATTTAGTTTCAACTATTGCAACACTTAATAGAAATTATATTGGTGTTCAATCAAATATTGAAACTGTAGAAAAATATTCAGTTGGATCATCTTGGGATAATTTTAAACAAGAGAATTTAAAGGAAGTAACTGATAAATTAGCTATTTTAGTAACTGGTGTTATTGATTTGCCTTCAGCAAAAGCATTTGATAGAATTTGTTACACATTCTCTAATTCGAAATTTGACAAAGCTGAAGAACACCAAAAAATAGCGAAATTGTTATTCAAATTAATTACAAAAGGACTAATTGATTCAAAACTACATATACCTGAAGTTGCTAAACATGAAGAAACATTAAGAAAAGTTGTAAGCGATGAATTCTTGAATAATGCAACTATTAAGGCAATGGAAGATGTTCGTTTAGAATTAAGAGATTTAACAAGATACATTGAAAAGGATATAATTGAACCTATTACTACAGATTTTGAAGATAGAATTACTTCAACCGGTGATTCTGATAATGATCGTCCATTTGACAATATATCTACAGATGATTTTAAGAGTATTGATGAAAAAATCGCAGAATATTTAAACAACAACGAATTTGATCCTTTTGTTCTTGCAATTAGAAATTTTGAGCCTGTTGAACCTTGCTTTAATAAGTTTAAAGAAAAAGTTTTATCATTTGATATAAATAATGAATATTCACAATTTTTTAATAATGATAAAGAACTTATTGTATTCGCAAGAAGAACTCTTGGTATTTCAAAAAGTGCTATAGAGAATTATATAAGAAAAGAAAAGAATAATAAAGGCTATTCAGATGAGCAAGCAGATTATATCGAAACATTGCTAATGTTTATTTCTGAAAATGGTACTTTTGACAGAAGAGATATTTTAAGAGAGGAATTGAACTTTAATGGGCTATTTAATAGCGTTGAATTAAAAGAATTATTAGACGATTTAATGGAAAGAATTCCAGAAACATTAAATCTTTAATATATCAGATTTTGAGGTGAATTTATGGCACTAATAAAATGTCCAGAATGTGGAAAAGAGATTTCAGATAAATCCAAAGCATGCATTCATTGTGGTTACCCACTAGATTATGTAATTGAAGAAAAAGATGCTTCAGAAAAGCTAATTTGTGTGCATGTTCATAGAGTTAGTAAAATTGGAGGATCAGCTTTAACAAGTGCTATTTCTGTTAATGGGGTTCAAATGGGTAGCGTTAGAAATGGCGGCTCTTGTTCGTTTTTAATTAAACCTGGTTTATGTATGATTTCTATAAAAACAGGTGGTAATGCTGTTTGGGAAGGATGTCATGAGGAAACAAGGCAGTTTAATGTTGAACCAGGGAAAGACTTGTATATTGAGTTTTCTTCATCGTGGGGAATTAAAATACTTACAATGATTCAAAAGTAATTTTATATTAAGTAGGAATATATTTCCTACTTTTTCTTTTACTCTAATTATAATTATGTTATAATACACTTGTATTTTTCGTTTTAAGGGGATTATTGCTATGAATACTATAACTATAAGAAAGGACAATAAAAAACTCCTATATGGAGTAGATATAATGCTTATATTTATAATAGGCTTATCGTTTTATCTTATGATCATGAATACAAAGATGAAACTAGTAGGAATATTAGAAGCATTTTTATTTTTCGCAAGTATTCTTGTATTTATATTATTCCAAGTAGATAGTATAAAAAAGAATAAAGAAACCCTTGAAATAGAGACAAATAAAATACCATATTACTATTCTGAATATAAAAATAATAGGTTACTTAAAATATTATTTCCTATATTAACATATTTAGAAATGCCATTTATATTCTTGATATTTTATGTATACTGGTTCAATATTGATTATAGTAGCCTATATAGTGGATATACTATGTTTATTGGTATTGCTATTATAGTTACTGACTTTGTATTTGTGATTAGAGAAATAATGAATATAAATAAAAAAGATAAAATCGAAATTAATCAAGCAAACAAATTCAATATGCTAGGAAAAAGAATATTATTCCTAGGAGTATTCTTTATATGGATTTTGTATAACTGTGGAATCTTGTGGACTGATTTTACATACTTTGAAATGACCTATTCACAGCTTATCTCCTTTGAACTAACAGGATTATTCTCACTATTAATAATGCTAATAAATGTATTCTTAAGAAAACTATACTATTCTAAATTTGATTTTAAAACAGTAAATGCTGAAGCATTTGATGTATCACTATTATTTAAACTAGGAGAAGGAACATACGCATCAGTATATAGAATAACTCTCCCATCAAATAATAAAAAATACGCTGTTAAAAAGTTAAAATCAACTTCAGAAGATGATATAGAAAGATTTGAAAATGAATATAGATTAATGCATACATTAAATCATCCAAACCTTAGAAAAGCATATGAATATGATAAAACAAATAAACAATATCTAATGGACTATGTCGATTATACTTTAGATGATTATATTTATTCTAGAGCACTAGATGAAAATGATAAAAAAGATCTAATTATGCAACTATGTGATGGAATGATTTATCTACATAAAAATGGAATCATGCATAGAGATTTAAGCTTTTCAAATGTAATGATTAATGAATCTATGACTAGACCTACACTAATTATATCTGATTTTGGTCTATCAAAAGATATAAGAAATAAGAAGACAAATTCATTTACCCAAATAAAAGGAACATTCTTTGATCCAACACTTGAAAAGTTCAAGGACTTTAATGAACTTAATGATATTTATTCTCTAGCTAATATTATTAATTTTATTTTTTATGGTAAAGATGTAATAGTTAATGACGGTTCTAAATTCTCTGAAATAATCAAAAAATGCTTAGATTTAAATCTAGATAATAGAATCCAATCAGTTGAAGAACTTAAACGAGTTCTAGGTGAAATATTATGATAAAGAAAATATTTATAATAATATCTCTATTATTTACATTTATTTTAACAGGATGTGTAGATTCAAGAGATTTAAACGCAGATAATAATGATTATGATTATGATGCAGTTGTTAATGATTATGGAATAACTATAGGAGCTATTCATGTAATAACTGATTCATCATATGAATATAAAAGTGAAAGATTCAAAAAGGATAAAATCGAAGATGAAATAAAGAAAATAAATCATTCAGGATATGTCTATATTCTTGATAATAACTTCTATACTAATGGCTATACAGAAACAGATGCAGAATTTCTAACATATTCAAAAGACTATGAAGTAAAACAAGACGCATACGTTATAGTTGTATATTTATATTATTATAGTCAAAGCAAAAGATATGAACTTGCATCATTCAATTCATCAAAAGTAACAGTTGATTGTATGATGAGCCAAACAATAGAATCTAATCCAAGATTTATGTTGGAAAGAAATTATAAAATAGTAGGGGAGAATTATACAAATGAGTAAGAAATGTTATTTTTGTAATACAATGTTTGATGATAGTGATGAGATGATTCATAAAATAAACGGAATAACATATTGTGAAAAATGCAGTAATGTTTTTGCTTTTGCAAATAAGATTTCAGAATATTATATTTCGGTTAATGAAAAAATAGATAATGATAGTTTTTTTGATGAAATTAACAAAACCTTGATATATTCTAGTAATGGCTTCCAAATGCATGATTGCTTATATAAAAAAAAGATTGTTTCTAAAACAACTGATAAGGAAATAATTAAGTTGATAGAAAAAATTGAAAGTGTTAGAAGGTTTCTATGCATTGAGGTTGGTGGATATTTTAAAATTTTAGATTCAATATATGAAGATAGAAATATTTTTTGGGATGAAACTGGTGATTTACTTAGGTATGTTCATAATGCATCTTTTGAGAATATCGTATTAAAATTGAAAGAGTTGTTAAATCCAGATTGTAAGTATTCTATTCCCAAAATTATGAAAACATTAGATGGTAATAAAGAAAACTATAGCAAGAAAATAAAAATGTATTGCATTCTTGACGATAAAAAAGGTTTTACGAAAGAATTAAAATATGACACTTATTCTATAGATGCATTTATAATTGACGTTAATGATTTATTGAACAATAGTAAGAAAATAATAGATGATGCTAGGCTTTTGAGAAATAAATATTTAGCTCATATTGAAGATATAGATTGGAATAAATATAAAATTGAATTAAGTTTTGTTAACTTAAAGAGGTTGTATAAAACTATTGAAACAATCTATGGGTTCTCTATTATGGTATTATCTCCTGATAGATTAGCTGAGAATATATTTGATGATAATTTTAGATTTAATCATTTGGATGCCATTGTTGAAGAATATAAAAAAAATAAACTAAGTCGAAAGATTTAGTTTTTTTTTGCAAATTTTTTTAATTTTTTTTCAAAATAACCGAAATCCGCCCGTTTCATTCCTCCTACGGAAATTGGAGGGGCTTATTATGAAATTGTAAGAAGCAAACAATAGTTAATCTTACTTCTTATAAGGAGGTGGAAACAATGGTTAACGATTCACAAAAAGGATACGTTGCTATGGCTTTAGATATGGCAGGATTCAAAGTAAAAGACATTGAGTTAGTTATAAGATCATTAGAATTCTTAGACAAAAATGTCACTAAAGAAGAAGCCCAAAACTTCTATAAAAATAAGGGATATATTCATGATAACAAATAAGAAAGGGAAAAAGGAGGTATATAATCATGGAAGGGAAAATTACTGTTAAATG
>Ga0247611_10007005_pt1 | contig 14319 bp, 16 predicted proteins | sample 177DNAGHGhighgp2_FD_192422 | JGI IMG/M metagenome (GOLD analysis project Ga0247611, IMG submission 192422) | Sheep rumen microbial communities from Palmerston North, Manawatu-Wanganui, New Zealand - 1770 DNA GHGhigh gp2 | ecosystem: Host-associated > Mammals > Digestive system > Stomach > Rumen...
AAAGAGGTTATAAAATGGCTAGATGAGCATAATTTACTACTTACTAGTCAAGTTGTAAATCACTCTTATCCACATTGTTGGAGATGCAAAAAACCAGTTATATTTAGAGCAACAAAACAGTGGTTTGCATCAGTAGATGGATTTAGAAAAGAAACTTTAGAGGCAATAAAAGATGTTAAATGGTATCCTTCATGGGGTGAAGAAAGAATTACAAAAATGATTGAAGAAAGAAATGATTGGTGTATTTCTCGTCAACGTACATGGGGAGTTCCTATTCCTGTATTTTATTGTAAAAATTGCGAAAAAGAATATGTAACATCACAGTCATTAGAAAAAATTCAAAAAATATTTAGGGAAAAGGGATCAAACGCTTGGTTTGATATGGATGTTAAAGATTTAATGCCTGAAAATGCAAAATGTGATTGTGGATGTACTGAATTTGTAAAAGAAACTGATATTATGGATGTTTGGTTTGATTCTGGTTCAACACATGAATCAGTTCTAGTAGAACGAGGAATTCCAGAAGCAAATTTATATTTAGAGGGAAGTGATCAATATAGAGGTTGGTTTCAATCTTCAATATTAACTTCTGTTGCAACTAAAGGAAAAGCACCATACAAAGAAGTTTTGACACATGGTTATACTGTTGATGAAAAAGGAAGAAAAATGTCAAAATCACTTGGTAATGGAATAGATCCAAAGGATATGATAAAACAGTATGGAGCAGATATTTTAAGACTTTGGGTATTAGCATCTGATTATAAATCAGATGTAAGTGTTTCAAAAGATATTTTAAAACAGGTTTCAGAGGTATACAGAAAAATTAGAAATACAGCAAGATATATTTTAGGAAATATATATGATTTTGATGTCAATAACCCAGTTGCATATGAAGATTTGCTTGAAATAGATAAATGGGCACTAACAAAATTAAATAAATTGATAGATGATTGTATAAAAGGATATGATAATTATGATTTTCATATTGCTTATAGAGCATTAAATCAATTTTGCGTAGTAGATATGAGTGCATTTTATTTAGATATAATAAAAAATAGATTATACACTTATCGTGCAGATAGTGTGGAAAGACGAGCTGCACAAACTACAATGTATGAAATTTTATCTGTTTTGGTAAGAATATTAGCACCTATGACTTGTTTTACTGCAGAGGAAATTTGGAAGTATATGCCACATAGAAAAGGTGAAAATCTTGATAGTGTTATGCTTAGCTATTATCCAAAGAAAAATCCAAAATATGAAAATGAAACAATCAGATTGAAGTGGGAAAGATTAATAAAAATTAAAGAAACAGTTGCTAAACAGTTAGAAACATCAAGAGCTGAAGGAAAAATCGGTATATCTTTGGAGGCAAAAGTTATCTTATATGCTGAGTCAGAAGAGTATGATTTTATTCATCAAAATAAGGAAATTTTAAAGGAAATTTGTATGGTTTCAGGTTTAGAAGTTAATGAAAATAGAAGAAATCAGAATGAAGAAGTTGGATTAGGAGTAGAGATACAAAAGGCAGATGGTCTAAAATGTGAACGTTGTTGGAGTTATTCTACAACAGTTGGAGAAAACAAAAAATATCCACATATTTGTAAATCATGTGCAGATAATTTAAAGTAGATAATTTTTTCTTAAAGTAAAAAGGTAGTATAATTTATGCTACCTTTTTGTTATTAAATTATAATATAATGATTGACTAATCTGGAAAATTTTTATATAATTATATAAACTATTAACAAAAAAGGAGAAAATAGTGTTTAGAAAAGCTCTTACTTTTATAATGTCTATATTTATCATTGTAGGATTTGGAGTTGGAATATATTTTGCTTTTTTTTCTGATACTGAATCTGTGGCTCAAAAAACAGTGGATAATAATATTTTTGGAAATCTCCAAAAACAACAATTAGAAATTACAGAATTTTTTACATATGGAAAAAGTTTTAATTTATCTGGAAAAATATATAATATTTCAAAAGATAATTTTGAAAGTGTAAAGTTATATTTAATTGATGGAAAAGATTTTGAAAAAATATATTCATTAAATGCAATTTTTGATGATAAAACATTAATTTTTTCTACAACTGATACAATAAATAATAATTTTATATTAGATGATTTACCAGTTGGTAATTATGTTCTTTTAGTTAGATTAAAATTAAACAATAATATGAATCCAAAATATTATTCTTTAAAAAATTTTTCACAATATGAAAATATTGAATATTATACTGTATCAAAAAATGATATAAATAAAAAAGTAGAAATAAAATTTAATAATAAGGATTATAATTCAAATAAATATACATATTTAGGTATTAATATAGTTGATGCAAAATTACCAGATGATATTTATGATATTGTAATTGATGCTGGACATGGTCGGCAAAGATACAGGTGAAAAATTAGGTACAGATACAGAAGCAAATATTGTGTTAAATTATGCAAAATTATTAAAAGAGAAATTAGAAAATAATGGATTAAAAGTAAAGTTAACGAGAGATGATATCAATTCAAATGATTTTACTTCAACAAATATGTATGATGAAAAAGGAAGAATTACAACTGCATGTGCATCAAAATCAAAATTAATGATATCACTGCATATAAATAATGGAAATAAAAATTTAAGAGGATTGGAAATTTATGCTCCATGTAAATCAAATATTGAATTTGCACAAAGAATTGCAAATAATATTATAATTAATACTAATATAGAATATTCTAATAATAATTCTTTTAAAAAGGGTGAAGGAGTATATATCAGAAATTTTACACCAAAAGTTATAAAAGAATTTGAAAATACTGCAGAAAAAAAGGGGTATGTACCATATAATATAACAACAGATACGCCATACTTATATACGATTAGGGAAGTTGGAGGAATTGCAACAAATGCATATGTTGATGGACGTAATAAAAGTTATTCTGCAAATAAATATTATAAATCTAATCAGGGAATAGAGTGCTATCAAATTGAATTGGGTTATATAAAAAATGATTTAGAAATTATAAAAAGTCAAATTGAAAAATATGTAAACTCAATATCAGAAATAATTATTCAAAATTATTAAAGGAGGAAGTTATGAACAAATTAAAGCCAAGGACATTATCAGGGACAATGGAATTATTGCCAAATGATCAAATTGTTTTTAATGAAATGAAAGAAAAAATTAGAAAAGTGTATGAGAGTTTTGGCTTTTTACCATTAGATACACCAATAATAGAATTATCTGAAATATTACTTGCAAAAGCTGGTGGAGAAACAGAGAAACAAATTTATCGTTTTAATAAAGGCGATAATGATTTATCACTTCGATTTGATTTAACTGTTCCACTTGCTAAATATGTATCGCTTCATCAAAATGAATTAGTTTTTCCATTTAGAAGATATCAAATCGGAAAAGTATATCGTGGAGAGAGACCTCAAAAATTTAGATATAGAGAGTTTTATCAATGTGATGTTGATATTATTTCTGATAAACTTGATATTTTTAATGATGCAGAGATGGTAAATGTTATTTATTCGGCATTTAAATCCCTTGATTTGGCTAAATTTACAATTTGTATAAATAACAGAAAAATTTTAAATGGACTTTTTGATGCTCTAGAAATTTCAGATAAAAAAGTTGATGTATTAAGAATTATTGATAAAATTGATAAAATCGGCGAAAATGTAATGAGAGATGAATTAGTAAATCTTGAAATTGATAATAAAATGATTGATAAAATATGTGAATTTATAGCAATATCTGGTTCTAATGATGAGAAAATTGAAAAATTAAAAAAATTAAATATAAAAACAGAAATGTTTGAAGAAGGTTTGACAGAACTTGAAAAAATATCTAATTATATTAGACAATTTGGAATTCCAGAAGAGAATTTTAAAATAGATTTAAAAATAGCAAGAGGATTAGATTATTATACGGGAACGGTATATGAAACATTTTTTGATGAATATAGAAATTTAGGAAGTGTTTGTTCAGGTGGTAGATATGATAATTTAACAGAATATTATACTGAAAGAAAGTTTCAAGGAGTAGGTGTATCTATTGGATTAACAAGATTGTATGATCAATTGAAAGAATTAGGATTAATTAAAGAATCCAAAAATTACGTTGCTAAGGTTTTAGTTGTTCCAATGGATGAAAATGTGGCTGAATTTGCACTTAAAACTGCAAAAATATTACGCGATAATGATGTTAGCACAGAAGTATATTCTAATTTTTCAAAAGATATGAAATCTAAATTAAAATATGCAGATAGATTAAATATTCCATATGTATGTATTATTGGGGAAGATGAAATTAAGGAAAATTGTGTTATGCTAAAAAATATGAATGAAAAAACACAAGAGAAATTAAAAATTAATGAAGCAATAAATCTTATAAACGGATAGAGGAGAAAAAATCAATGAATATAGCATTAGTTTTAGCATTTTTGTTTTGGATTGGAAGTAGCTTTGGATGGGTATTAGAATTGCTTTTTAGAAGAGCTGTATCTGGAAAATGGATTAATCCAGGATTTTTGACTGGTCCATATTTACCAATTTATGGCTTTGGATTATGTACGCTTTTTGGATTATCATTAATAGATATGTCTTTTGTAGAAAATATAGTTTTGCGAAATATTTTAATAATTATTTTTATGGGATTAGCGATGACAGTGATTGAATATATAGCAGGAATAATATTTATAAAAGGTATGAAAGTTAAATTATGGGATTATTCAAAAGAATGGGGAAATATTCAAGGAATTATTTGTCCAACATTTACATTTTTATGGTGTGTTCTTGGAGCAATATATTATTTTTTTATTCAAGAGCATATAATAAAAGCTGTAATTTGGTTTTCAGATAATATAGCATTTTCTTTTGTAATTGGATTTTATTTTGGTATTATAGTAGTTGACGCAGTAAGTGCATTTAATTTAATTGTTAAGTTAAAAGAATTTGCAGAAGAAAATAATATACTTGTTAAATTTGAGGAACTTAAAGCAACTATTAGAGAAGAACAAGAAAAGAGTAAAGAAAAAATTAGTTACCTATTTGCCTTTAGAACAAATATGAAATTAATTGATACATTAAATAAATATAAAAATAAATATTTTTCAAAAAATAATAATATAAAGGAGGAACACAAATGAAAAAACAAAGTGGTGTTACTTTGACTATATTGGCAGCAACAGTAGTAGTTATGGCATCAATAATCGGAACGATTTCTTTTAATTCTTTATCTAGTTTTAGAATGAATGAATATTATAATATGCGTTCAGATATTGAATTATTAGATGAAAAAATTGCAATATATTTTTTATCAGAAAATGAATTACCAATTATAGAAGATGATAAAAGAGATATAAATTCAGTAATTGAGAATTATAATTCTTCAAATATAAATTATAACCCAAATAATAGTGGAGAATTGTATAGGATAGATCTAAATCAAATGCATAATTTATCTTTAAAAAATGATGATTATTATATAGACAAAATCAGCCATACAATATACAAAATTAATGGAATAAAAATTGATGATACTCAATATCATACAGTACCATATAATTATAGTTTAATTAACTAAAAGTAAAATATAAAACCAACAAATATTGATTATTTGTTGGTTTTAAAATATTAAAAAATATATTTAATTTTTTAGTTCAACAATAGTAACTCCATCTTCACCTTCGCCAAAAGTTCCTAACCTAAAACTCTTTACATGAGGATGATTTTTTAAAAATTGTTGAATGCCTTTTCTTAAAGCACCAGTACCTTTTCCGTGAACAATTCTAATAGGAGATAATCCATGTAATGCACAGTCATCAAGATATTTATCTATAACAAAACAAGCCTCATCAACAGTTTGTCCAATAACATTAATTTCTGGTGAAATTGATGATACTTTAAAATCATGTTTTTTATTATTGAAAATTTGAGATTTTTTAGTTTTAACATCTGAAATAGCTAATTTAGAAATATCAAAATATGTTTTAAAATCTCCAATTTGAATTTGAACAGTATTATCTTTTGTAACATTTGATATTATAGTACCTACTTGATTAAGTGAAGGAATTTTAACATCTAATCCTATCTTTATTTCTGATATATCTAGAGTTTTTTTAGGATTTTCATTGTTTTGATTAATAGAAAGTTCGCTTATTTTTTTATTTAATTTATTACGTAAATTATTTGATTTATTTGGATTTTTGCTGTTTTCTAATTCTTTTATAATATTATTTGCTTCTTCTTTTGTATCTATCAGTATTTGACGTGCTTTATATTTTGCAGTTTCTATAATGTTGGCTTCTTGTGTTTTTAAGTTATATGAATCTCTTTGAAGAGTAGATTTTAAAATTTCAATTTCTTGGGAATTTTTTTCTATTTTTTCTTTTTCACTTTCTATTTTACGTTTATCTTCATAAATTTGATTCAAAATTTCTTCAACACTTGTTGTATCATCATTAATAAAATCTTTTGCACGAGAAATAATTTTTTCAGGAATACCTAATTTTTTACTTATTATAAAAGCGTTACTTCTACCAGGAACACCAATTAAAAGTTTATAAGTAGGAGATAGTGTATTAAAATCAAACTCAACACTAGCATTTTTAAATCCATTTGTTACTAAAGCAAAGTTTTTAATTTCATGATAATGTGTTGTGGCAATTGTTAAAATTTCTAATTTATTTAAATTTTCAAGAATGCTAATTGCTAAACTAGCACCTTCAATAGGATCAGTTCCAGATCCTAATTCATCGAGAAGTACAAGACTATTTTGTGTAGCATTATTTAAAATATATGCAATATTTGTAATATGTGATGAAAAAGTACTTAACGAATCAGCAATGCTTTGTTCGTCACCAATATCAGCAAAAATTTTATCAAATACAAATATACTACTTCCTGATTTTGCTGGGATATGAAGGCCACTCATAGCCATTAAACAAATTAATCCAACTGTTTTTAATGTAACAGTTTTTCCACCTGTGTTAGGACCGGTAATAATTAAACTATTGTAATTTGTTCCAAGTTCTATTGTATTTTTAACTGAAAGCTTTTTATCAAGTAAAGGATGATAGCAATCAATTAAATTAATAAATTTTTCATTATTTATAGATGGTTCTATGTAATCAAATTCTTTTGAGTATTTAGCCTTTGCAAATATAAAATCTATTAATCCAATTAAATTTGATGTATTTAATAAATTATCAGTATGATTAAATAGGAGACTAGATAATTTCATTAAAATCTTTTCTATTTCCATATTTTCATCATTTTTTAGATTGTTTATTTCGTTATTTATATCAAAAATAACTATTGGCTCAATAAAAACTGTAGAACCACTTGTAGAAATATCATGTATAAAACCTTTTACCTCTGAACGATATTCATTTTTTACAGGGATAACAAATCTATTATTTCTAATTGTTATAATAGATTCTTGTATATATTTTGAATGTAAAAAAGAACTCAATTTTGTATTTATTTCATGTTCTTTTTTTCGAATATTATTACGAATTTTTTTAAGTTCTGATGAGGCGTTATCATCAATTGTGTTTTCATCAATAATACTTGACAAAATTGATTTTAAAATATCAGAATTTGAATATAAATTTTCAAATAAATTTGCTAAGCATGGAAAATCTTTTTTTTGTATAATATCAGAATTAAAATATTCTTTTAAATTTTGTGAAGTTTGTAAAATATTGGCTAAATCTAAAAGTTGTTTCGCATTTAATGAATTACTATTTTTAAGTTGTTTTAAATGAATTTCAATATTTGCAATGTCATTAATTGGAATATTCCCAATTTTATACAAAAGTGATACTGCTTCTGATGTACCGAGATAATGCTTTACCGAATTTCTTTTTTATTTGTATAAGGAATAAGTTCATTTGAAATATTTTTTCCAATATATGTTACTGCATAATTTGCTAAAATATTACGTATTTTATTAAATTCTAATTTTTCTAGTGTTTTTGTATCCATAAAGAAAACCCCTTATATAATTTCTAATTTTAATTATTATACCATAAAAATAGGTAAAAGTCGATAAAGATATTGTAAAATTAACAATAATATAGTAAAATAATATAAATGGAGTATATTATGAAACCAATATTAATTCAAGGAGCAGAAAATTCTGAAATAAATTATTTTTTAGAAATATTAAAAAATAAGAATGAAGTTGAAATAGGAAGTTTTAAATTTTGGACAGGTGAAATATTTAATTTGCCTATTGTTGTGTCAAGAACAAAAGTTGGAGAAATAAATTGTGCAATAGCTACTACTATTGGAATTTTAAAATTTGAGCCAAGATGCATTATTAATCAAGGAACAGCTGGAAGCCATAGCATAGATATTCATAGAGGTGATATTATTGTAGGAGAAAAATATGTAAATATTTGTAATTTTCAAATTAATTATGCAGAAAAAGGCGAATATACAAATATTAATCGTTGGAATTTAAAATCATATTATTCAGATGACGATAAAATTATTTCCAATAATGCTGATTTAAAATTAATAGAAATTTTGAAAATAATAAAAAATAATATAGATGAAAAATTAATTTTTGGAACAATAGGAAGTGGAGATATTTGGAATAGGGAAGTTGATAGAATTTTATACTTACACGAAAAATATGGAACATTGTGTGAGGATATGGAAACAGCTGGAGCATATAATACAGCAAATAGTTTTGGAATTCCAATTATTGGAATTCGAATTATTTCTAATAATGAAATTACAAGTGAAAAATATAATCCAGAGTTATCAACAGATTGTCAAAAATTTGTGGAAAAAGTTATTAAAGAAATAGGAAAGGAAATAAGTTAAAATTGAAGGTTGTAGTAATTGGTGGTGGACCAGCTGGAATGATGTCTGCGATTTCAGCTGCCAAATCAGGAAATGAAGTAATTTTGTTAGAAAAAAATAATTCACTAGGTAGAAAACTTTTAATAACAGGAAAAGGAAGATGTAATATAACAAGTTCACTTGAAATGTCAGAATTTATAAAAAATACACCTGGTAATGGAAAGTTTTTGTACAGTGCTTTTGAGAGTTTTACAAATCAGGATATTATTGATATGCTAAAAGAAAATGGGCTAGAGGTAAAACAAGAAAGAGGAAATAGAATTTTTCCTGTGACAGATAAATCTCAAAGTGTGTTAGATTGTTTTGAAAATGAGCTTAAGAAAAATAAAGTAAAAATTAAAACAAATTCAGAAGTAGCTCATATCATTATAAAAACTAACGTAGATGGGAAAAAAGTAGATAGTGTCGAACTTATATCAGGTGAAAAAATAAAAGCAGACAAAATTATTTTGGCCACAGGTGGAAAAAGCTATCCTAAAACAGGATCAACAGGTGATGGATACAGATTTGCAGAAGAGGTAGGACACACAATAACTCCACCAAAAGCTTCAATAGTTCCACTTACAGCAGAAACCAATATATGTCAAAAACTGCAAGGATTATCACTTAGAAATGTTAAAATTGAACTTAAAAATATAGATTCAAATAAAAAAATATATGATGATTTTGGTGAAATGTTATTTACACATTTTGGCGTAAGTGGACCAACAATTTTAAGTTCATCAGCACATTTGCTTAGAGTAAAAAATATTGATGAATTGCTAAAAAATGAAAAGATAAAGCTTTATATTGACTTAAAACCAGCACTTAATATAGAAGAATTAGATAACAGAATTAGACGAGATTTTGAGGAGTTTAAGAATAAGGAATTTAAGAACAGTTTAGATAAATTATTGCCAAAGAAAATGATTGATACGGTAATTGATTTGTCAAATATAAGTCCGACAAAAAAAGTAAATGAAATTACTAGAGAAGAAAGGCAAAAACTAGTTAACTTGCTTAAAAATTTCGAGGTCAAAATAACAGGCTTTAGACCAATTGAGGAAGCAATTGTGACAGCTGGAGGTGTTTCTGTAAAGGAAATTAATCCTAAAACAATGGAATCCAAACTTATAAATGGATTATATTTTGCAGGTGAAATAATAGATGTAGATAGCTATACTGGTGGATTTAATTTACAAATTGCTTATTCTACAGGATTTGTTGCAGGCTGTTCTTAAAATATTTAATTAATAAAAAAAGGAGAAGGAAAATGGAAGATTTAAGAGAAGAAATTGAAAAAATTAAAGAGAGAAATGCTAGAGTAGAATTGGATAAAAAATGGGAGACGAGTATGACAAGAAAGGTAACAATATGTATTCTTACATATATTGTTGTTATTATTTATTCAATATTAATACAAAGAGTTAGTAATGTATTTTTGTCATCTTTGGTACCAGTTATAGGTTTTACATTGTCAACATTATCTTTGAAGAAGATTAGAAAAATTTGGGAGAAAAAAACTAATGTTTAAAAGTATTGAGAATAATACGACTGCTGAGATAGTTGAAAAAAAGTCGAAATTTATAGCTAATATTTTTTATATTGAAAATGTAGAAGAGGCTGAAGAGGCTATAAAGCAAGTAAATAAAAAATATTTTGATGCTAGGCATAATTGTTATGCATTTAGTGTTTGTACAGAAAGTGGAATTGTTAATAGATTTAGCGATGATGGGGAACCATCAGGAACTGCTGGTGGACCTATGCTTAATATTTTGACTTCACAAAATTTATCTAATATTCTTGTTATTGTTACAAGATATTTTGGAGGAATTTTGCTTGGTACAGGAGGTTTAGTAAAGGCATATACTGAAGCGACTATTGAGGCATTAAATAAAGCTAATATTGTGAAAAAAGAACTTGGAAAAGAGCTTAAGATTAGTGTCAATTATCAAGATTTAGAGAAATTCAAATATTATTTGAAACAGAATAGTATATTTATTTCTAATATTGAATATGCTGAAAATGTAGAATTTTTTATTGATATTACACAAGAAAAAATGGAAAAGATGTTAGCTCAAAAAGAAAACTTAAATTTTAAATTATTAGATATTATGGTTGCGAGAGAAAAATTTATTGTTGTAGAGTAAAAAAATTACAAAAAATAATAGTAATTTTTTTAAAATTCTTGACATATAATGAAATATACGCTATAATAAATAGCGTTATATGGCGACATAGCCAAGTGGTAAGGCACGAGTCTGCAAAACTCTGATCCCCGGTCCGAATCCGGGTGTCGCCTCCAAAAGTAGAAAATCTTGTATTGCTTGAAAAAAGCTAAACACAAGATTTTATTTTTTGCCTTTTAATGCAATTTTAATGCAACTGACTTAAATAGGTTTCTAATTTTTCAATTTCTTTGTCTTTATATTAATCACTTTTATATTAGCATTTTTGCAAATTCTCTTAGCAAGTATCGAGAATCTAAAAGTAAAGATAGAAGATGATAACTGGATTATATCAAAAAAGAAAATAAATTATTGTCCAATGTGTGGTCGAAAACTAAGAGAGGAGGATAAGCAATGACAGATGAAGAAAAGAAAGCAATAGAATGGATAAAATGCCAAAAAGGTATATATTATAAGAAAATAGTTGATTTTATTGAAAAACATGATAAAATAATAAATGAAATGGCAGACAGACTAGAATTTGTTATGAAAAATAGTGGTATAGGATTAGACACTGAACATAGAATGAATTTTACAATTAATGATATAAAAGAATATTTTGAAAAGAAAGTAGGTGAGTAAAATGAAAGAAGAAAAAATAAAAGCATATATAATAAAAGAGATTGTTGATGAAAATGTAATGTCAAAAGAAAATTTGAAGGGAATAAATGATTTTTTAGATAGATTAACATTAGATACATTAAAGAATATAGCAAAAGAAGTAGTAATAAAATACGTATAATACCAGAAGAAAATTAAAAAATCTTCTATTAATGAAAAGATACAGGAAGAAAGTTCTGGTAAAGAAAAATAAGTTAGGAGAAAATAAAAGAAATGTATGATTGGGAAATAGAAAAATTTTTAAAAGAAAGAAATTATTATATAGGTGGAGATGATTTAACATTTATAACAGATATTAGACAACACCCACAATTATATCATATTAAATTTAATCCTTCTGATAACACTTATGATATGTGGGATATAGAAGGACATCATTATCATTTTACAGCAATGCCTTATTCAGAGGCAAAAAAAAGAGGATTAGTAAAAGAAAGAGATGATGGGGAAAGGTGGGAGGAAAAATAAATGGAAAAAGTAATTAAACAACTAGATAACAAAATAAACAAAATATTAAATGTACATAACATAATAAAAAATCACTTCAATTAAGAAGTGATTTTTTTGTTATCTGTTAAAAAATTCAAACAAAGAATTATTGTTTCTATTATTATTATTTTTATTAAATAATGAATTTTCAATTTCTTCATTAGTAGCAGAATTTTTTTCTGGTGTTTCTTCTAATTTTACTTGAATATTTATTGTTTCATTATTTCTATAAACTGTTAAAGTTATTGTGTCACCAATATTATATTTATTTTTTTCTTTATTTAATTCGCTTACACTTGAAATTTCAACATCGCCAATTTTTGTAATAACATCACCTTTTTGTAATTCAGATTTATCAGCTGGTGAGTTATTTTCAATTGTATAGACATATACACCTGTTGGTAAATTGTATTTTTTTGCAGTGGAATCATCAACAGCAATACCGGAAATTCCAATATATGGTCTTTTTACAGTTTTATATTTTATCAATTGATCAATTACATCAGTTGTTGAATTTATTGGAATAGCAAATCCCATTCCTTCTACACCTGTACCAGAAAGTTTTAAAGTGTTAATACCAATTACTTCAGCGTTACTATTTACTAATGCTCCACCACTATTACCTGAATTTATTGCAGCATCTGTTTGTATACATGTGTAATTTGTTCCATCATCTGAATCTACTGTTCTATTTACAGCACTAATTATTCCAGATGTTACTGTACTTTCTAAACCAAGAGGACATCCAATTGCCATTGCAAATTCTCCAACCTTAACCTTATCAGAATTTCCTAGTGTAGCTGGTGTTAAATGTAAACTAGAAGTATCTATAATTTTAATTACAGCTAAATCTGTGTACTTATCTGTTCCAATTATTTCTGCTTCATATTCTGTTGTGTCATTATAAAGTGTTACTTTTAAGCTTGATGCTTCCTCAATTTCATAATAATATGAAGAGCTTTCTGTAGAAACAACATGATTATTAGTTATTATATATCCATCTTCACTAATTATAATTCCCGATCCTGTTGCTTCTGCTTTGCTAGAACCAAAAACTGAATTTATTGAATATTTAATTTTTATACCAACTATTGATGGTAAAACTTTTTCAGCAACAGCCACAGATGTTCCAGAATAATTAACTAAATCAATATATTCTTTTGATGTGTTTGAAGTTTCTGTTGTTTTTATTATAGGTGAGTTATTAGAGTTTGAGTATAATAATTTGCTTTTTATTTCAGGTACGCCAATACAAATACCTATAACTAATCCTGCTCCTAACATGCCAGAAATAAAAGATGAAAAAAATTGGCTAATTCCTCTTTTTTTAGAAAATTTTGTTTGTTTAAAATTGTCTTGAAAATCATCATTGATATTCATTTTTAATCGCCTCCGTAATATAAATAATATTAAAAATTTTTCATATTCTATTGAAAAATTTTCTATTTATATATATAATACATTTAATTCATTAAAATAAACTTAAAAATAAAAAAAAATTAATTTTGTGAGGAAAAAATGGTAAAAAATAATAAAGGTATAACTTTAATTTCATTAGCAGTAACAATTGCAGTGTTGTCAATTTTAATTACAATATCTGTAAATTCAGGTTATTCGAGTATAAAAAAGGTTAGAGCAGGAAGATTGGTATCATATATGACAATGGTAAGAGCAAAGTCAAAATTAATTTATGAGGATTATCAATTTAAAAATACATCTTTAGTTGGAACAAAAAGTGATTTACCAGAAATTTCAGAGAACGAAAAAAGTATGATTATGAACAAATATGATATTAGTAGTGATGAATTTGAAAAATTAAATTGGTATAAATGGGAAAAAAAAGATTTAAAGGATCAAGGATTTGATGAAAATATGTTAGATGGAGAAGAATGTTATTATATTAATTATGAATATGGAGAAATTATTTCTTCTGAAAGTGTTGAAAATTTTTATTCATTAACAGGCTTGAATAAAATTTATGAACAATCATAAAATTGTGAAAGGAGTAAATGCTATAATTTAGCATAAAATAAAATTGAAAGAAAAAGAAATTGAGAGGCTGAATTTATTAAAATTAGAAGAAAATAAATTATATGATAGCAAAAAAATTGAGTATAT
>Ga0247611_10007006_pt1 | contig 14319 bp, 12 predicted proteins | sample 177DNAGHGhighgp2_FD_192422 | JGI IMG/M metagenome (GOLD analysis project Ga0247611, IMG submission 192422) | Sheep rumen microbial communities from Palmerston North, Manawatu-Wanganui, New Zealand - 1770 DNA GHGhigh gp2 | ecosystem: Host-associated > Mammals > Digestive system > Stomach > Rumen...
AGCAAATTATTTTATTGCATATCATATTATAATGATTCCTTATATATACAACAGAGAATATAGTAAGAAAGGTAAAATAGCAATTTTAGCTTTCTATACTTTGACATATGGTGCATATATGATCTACTTTATAGTGTTAAAGGGATATCATCAAGTATTGCCATTTAGTTGGTGTTTTAAGTAATTTGTAAATAAAAATAAAAAGGTATAAAATATAGATATATTCGGGAGGAATTTATGAATACAATTGATAAAAATGAAAAATATGAAGGGCCATTTATTTCTGATTTGATTAAAGTAGTATTTGGAAGAAAATTATTATTATGTATAATCACAGTTTGTTTAACTATTATTATTGCACTTGGATTAAAACTTGGTATTAGTAATAGACAAACATGTTATCAAACAACATTTACATATTCAAATGAAAATTTGAATTATGGTGAATATGTTGATGGTTCAGTCTTCAATTTTAAGACATTAACAAATTATGATATTTTAAAAGAAATAAAAGATAGCAATGAAGAATTTTCATCAATTAATGTTGATAAGATTGTATCTAATCAAGCTATTTCAATTACAAGTGAGAATGAAAAAAGAGAAAGACCTGTATTGAACGTCGTTAATGAAAAAACTGGTGAAACAAACCAAACTTTAGTTTCACAAAATTATAATATTAATTATACAATTAAAGTTAATAAGCAATATTTTAAGAATGCTAGTCAAGCAGAAAAGTTTTTAACTGCAATTGCAGAAAAACCAAATTTAACTAATATTGATATTGTTTCATCTATGACTTTCCAATCTAATTTTACTGCCATTAATGAAACAAATTATTATGAGAATAAGATAGATTTATTAGAGTCACAATATAATATTATTTTAAATGAATATAAAAAACTAAGCAGTAGTTATAGTAATTTATATATAAATATTTCTGATAATATTAAAACTGTACAAGACGCTAACACATTATTTATTAGTAATTTCAAAACTAATTCTCTTGAATCATTAATGACTGATTCAATTTTATATGGTTATATTGAAAATTTTGAATCAAGTGAAAAAAATCTTACACGTGAACTTAATAATGCAATTTATCAATATAAATTATTAGATTCTAAAATTAAGTCATTAAAAGATTTCTATTCTAATTCACAAGTTGTAAATCAAAATAATGATGAATACAATTCTTTAATCATAGAAAAAGAAGATACTAAAGTTTCTATTCAAAGATATGCAAAGAAATTCTTGGCTTATGGAAAAACTGTAACCGAATTGCTTAATTCTTTTAGTGGACTAAATGATGTATATACTGAAGAAGAATTAACTGAATTTAAAGCTACAGTAGACAACAGCAATATTAAATCATTTGTGAGTGAATTAAATAATGTTATTGCTAAAATGAAAGAATATACTAGAATTTTAAATGAAGTTGAAACAAAAGTTATTGAAAAGAGATCAATGGTTACATATGAAACTGTTTCAACAATTGAAACTGTTGGTGGTATTAATAATGCTTTAATTGCTATAATATCAATAGCTATTGGATTCGTTTGTGCAGCCTCATTAAATATTTGCTTAGATTATAAAAAGATTTATAAGAAGGATAATGATATTAAAAACGATAAATAATAAAGAAATGAGTTGATTTTTTGTGATTATTAGAAGTAAAGCTCCACTTAGACTTGGTTTTGCAGGTGGTGGAACAGATGTTGAACCATTTTGTAATGAATATGGTGGTTGTGTATTAAATGTTACAATAAACATGTATGCTTATTGTACATTAAAGCCAAGAAATGATGGAAAGATTATTATAAATGCTCCTGATATGCATGAGCATTTAGAATTTGATGCTAGAAATTTCTTAGAGATAGATTCACATCTACCACTTCATAAGGGAATTTATAATAGAATTGTTAAAGATTATAATGATTCAAAACCTTTAAGTTTTGAAATGACTACATATAGTGATGCACCAAGTGGTTCAGGACTTGGTACATCATCAACTATGGTTGTATGTATTTTAAAAGCTTTTGTTGAATGGTTAGATTTACCACTTGGTGAATATGATGTAGCTCGTCTTGCATATGATATTGAAAGAAAAGATTTATCATTTGCAGGAGGTTCACAAGACCAATATGCAGCCATGTTTGGTGGATTAAATTATATGGAATTTTATGATAATCATAAAGTTATTGTAAACCCATTAAGATTAAAGAAATGGATTAAAAATGAAATGGAAAATTCTTTAGTCTTATATTATATTGGTAAGAGCCATGATTCAAGTAAGATTATACTTGAACAAAAGAAGGCAACAGAAAATAAAAATAGTCAAAATTTCCAAGGTTTACTTGAAATTAAAGAATCAGTTAAACAAATGAAAGAAGCAGTATTATTAGGTGATTTTAAAGCTATTGCTGACACATTAAATAGTGCATGGGAAGCTAAGAAAAAGACTAGTAAAGCTATTTCAAATAAATTAATTGATGACTTGCACGATTTTGCGTTAAGTCATGGTGCAACTGCAGCAAAGATATCAGGAGCTGGTGGTGGTGGAGTTATGATGTGCTGGTGTGAACCAGAACATAAATTTGAACTTACTGAAGCTTTAAGACAATTAGCTAGTGAAACAGGTTCACAAGCTAAGGTATTTAGTGTAGACTTTGTTGAAAAAGGTGCACAAGTTTGGAAATTATATGGTGAAGATTAATGAAACAAATTGATATATTAATTGAAAGATATCCCAATCTTTCAAAAATTCAAAATGATTTAGAAGAAGCATGCAAAATCTTAATTTCTTCATTTGCTGCAGGTAATAAGTTACTTGTTTGTGGTAATGGTGGTTCTGCATCTGATTCAGATCATATTACTGGTGAATTGATGAAAGGTTTTGAAAAGAAACGTCTTATTTCAGATGATTTATTTAATAAATTAGCTGAAATTAATAAAGAAGATGCAAATCATTTAAAGGATGTATTACAACAAGGACTTCCTACAATTCCTTTAACTGAACATAGTGGATTGATGACAGCATTTGCAAATGATTCATCTGCAGATGCAGTATTTGCAAATCAAGTTTTAGGTTATGGTAAAAAAGGTGATGTATTACTTGCAATTTCTACATCAGGTAATTCAAAAAATGTAGTTCTTGCATGCGAGGTTGCAAAAGCTTTAGGTGTTAAAGTTATTGGATTAACTGGTGAAAAAGATTCAAAGATTAATAAATTAGCTGATGTATGCATAAAAGCGCCATCAACTAGAACTTATCAAATCCAAGAATTACATTTACCAATATATCACGCTATATGTTTAGAAATTGAAGATTATTTCTTTTCTATTTAAAGGCTAATATTAAATGATAAAATGTTAGTAGACACTAAAACGCGTCTATTAACATTTTTATTTTATAATAAAAATATTTTTGATATTTTAAAATGTTACATAATAATGTATAATGTATCGTACGAAGAATTTTGTATTATTGTTGATTAAAATATTCGTAAAAATGAGGAAAGTAATAATTATTCATAATTGAAATAAGTTTTAAATATACTTAAATTAATGTATAATAAGTTTAAAAGGTAGTGATTTTATGCAAGCTATTATTTTAGCTGGTGGATTTGGTACAAGACTAAGAACGGTTGTAAATGATAGACCAAAGCCTATGGCTGATATAAATGGTAAACCATTTTTATCTTATTTATTAGATAAATTAGCATTAGAAGGATTTAATAAAGTAGTATTAGCTGTTGGCTATATGCATGAGTATATTGAATCATTTTATAATAATAAATATAAAACATTAGATATTTTGTATTCAGTTGAAGATGAACCACTTGGTACAGGTGGTTGTATAAAAGAAGCATTAAAATATATTGATGAAGATTATGCATATGTCTTAAATGGAGATACGTATTTTGATATCGATTTAAGAGATATCAAAAAAGATAGTGATGTAACTATCGCATGTAAATATTTTAATAATTTCTCTAGATATGGTAAGGTTGAAATTGATAATGACAACAATATATTAGAATTTAGAGAAAAAGAAGAAAATCAAACTGGATATATTAATGGAGGAATTTATTTATTTAAAAAAGATATTTTTAATAAATTCGATTTAAACAAAAAATTCTCTCTTGAATCTGATTTTTTTCAAAAATATAGTGATAAATTAAATATAAAGGCTTTTAAATCTAATGATTATTTTATGGATATAGGAATTCCAGAAGATTATTATAAATTTATAGAAGATATCAAAAAAATCAAAGTATTATTTTTAGATAGAGATGGTGTAATTAATGAAGATTATGGCCATGTTTATCAAATTGAAAAATTTGATTTTATACCTTCAATTTTTGATATTTGCAAGAAATATCAAAGTGATGGATATAAGATTATAGTAATTTCAAATCAAGCAGGTATCGCAAAAGGCTTATATACTAAAAAAGATTTAGATATATTAGATAAATATATGAAGGATGAATTTGCAAAAAAAGGTATTGAAATACTTGATTCATTCTATTGTCCACATAAAGATAGCGATAATTGCATGTGTAGAAAACCAAAGCCTGGTTTAATATTAGAAGCAGAAAAGAAATATAATATTGATTTATCTAGATCTTTACTTATCGGAGATAAGATATCAGATTTAGAAGCAGGTCATAATGCAGGTATTACTAAATTATATTTTAAAAAAGGAAGATATCCTTTAAGCAAAACTGATTTTAATTATGAAATAATTTAAGTGTTAAAGACACTAGGAGGTAATACTTAATGAAAAAAATATTACATATTCCAAATTATTATAATCCACATATTGGTGGTATTGAACAAACATGTGAAGATGTTGTTAATTCTTTGAAAGGTTTATATGATCAAAGAATTATTTGTTTCAAAGATGCTAAACATTCAACAGAAGATATCGTTAACGATATTCCTGTTGTACGTGTTGGTTGTCAAGCAAAACTTGCAAGCCAAAGTTTAGCATATCATTATAAGAAATTACTTACAAAAGAATTTGTTGAACATAAACCTGACATTGTAATATTCCATTATCCAAATCCATATGTAGGACATTACTTATTACCACTTTTAAAGAAATATAGTGATATTAAATTTATTTTATATTGGCATTTAGACATAACTAAACAAAAGATGATAGGAAAATTTTTTGACCGTCAAACAAATGAATTATTGTCTAGGGCAAATAAAATAATTTCAACAAGTGAATTATACGCTAAGAATTCAAAATTCTTGCCAAGTGTAATTGATAAAGTTGAAATTATTCCATCTTGTGTATCTATTAGAAAAGTTGATGGAATATTATTACAAGAAAAAATAATTTCTATTTTAAAAGAAAATCATAATAAAAAGATTGTCTTTTCATTTGGAAGACATGTTAAACATAAAGGTTTTGATCATTTGATTGAAGCTGCAAGACTTCATCCTGAATATAATTTCTATTTAGGTGGATCAGGTAAATACAGTGAAACATTAAAGAATAAAGCTAGAAATTTATCTAATTTTAAATTCTTAGGTAAATTAGATAATATTTCACTTGAAGCTTATTTGAATGTCTGTCATGTATTTGCATTCCCTTCTTTAACTAAAGCTGAAGCATTTGGCTTAGCTTTAGCAGAAGCGCAATTACATGGTATTCCTGCAGTTACATTTACTATTGAAGGTAGTGGAGTAAATTTTGTATCTTTAAATAATGTTACAGGATTAGAAGTAGCAAATGGAGATTCTAAAGCTTTTGCTGATGCGATAGATAAATTATTAAAAGATGATAATTTAAGATTAGAATTAGGAGAAAATGCTAAAAAGAGAAGTAATGAATTATTCTCTTTTGAAGCATTCAAAAATCATATTATTGAATTGGTAGATAATATTTAATTAGGAGAATTTATATGTATGATTTTTTAATTGTAGGTGCTGGTTTATATGGTGCAGTATGTGCATATGAATTAAATAAAAAGGGTTATAAATGTTTAGTTATTGATAAAAGAAATCATTTAGCTGGAAACATATATACTAAAAATATTGAAGGAATAAATGTGCATGAATATGGTGCACATATTTTCCATACTTCAAATGAAGAAATATGGAATTATATTAATCAATTTGCAAAATTTAACAATTATATTAATTCACCTGTAGCAAGATATAAAAATGAATTATATAATTTACCTTTTAATATGAATACTTTTACTAAGTTATGGAATGATGTATTTACTCCTCTTGATGCGAAAAAACGTATTGAAGAAGAAAAAAAGAATTATCATATTGATAATCCTAGAAATTTGGAGGAACAAGCTATTAATCTAGTTGGACCTACTATTTATGAAAAATTAGTAAAAGGTTATACTGCTAAACAATGGGGTAAAGAATGTAAGGATTTACCTGCATTTATAATTAAGCGTCTTCCTGTACGTTTTACATTTGATAATAATTATTTTAATGATAGATATCAAGGAATCCCAATGGGTGGATATACGCAAATTATTGAAAAAATGCTAAATGGTATTGACGTAAGACTTAATACAAATTATTTAGATAATAAAAATGAATTAAATAAGATTTGTAAAAATATAATTTATACAGGTCCAATTGATGAATATTATGATTATAGATTCGGAAAGCTTGATTTTAGAACTGTAAGATTTGAAACTGAAGTGCTTGATACATCAAATTATCAAGGAAATGCAGTTATTAATTATACAGAGTATGAAGTTCCTTATACTCGTATAATTGAACATAAGCATTTTGAATTTGATATTACAAGTCCTAAGACTGTTATATCTAAAGAATATTCAAAGAAGTTTGAAGATGGTGATGAACCATATTATCCAATAAATGATGATAGAAATAATGATTTATATAATAAATATAAAGATTTAGCTCAAAATGAAACAAATGTTTATTTTGGTGGTCGTTTAGGTCTTTATAAATATTATGATATGGATGATACAATTGTAGAAGCTCTTAATTTTGTTAAAAATATTAAATAGGTGAATTTATGGAAGAAAATGTAATAAATAAACCTAAGGAAAAGAGTATAAAGAAAAATTATTTTTATAATTTAATATATCAATTATTTTTAGTAATTGTACCTATTCTTGTAACTCCATATCTTGCAAGAATATTAAATGCAGATGGTACAGGTAAATATGCATACACATATTCATATGTAACATATTTTACACTTGTTGCGTCCCTTGGATTTGGTTTTTATGCGCAAAGATTAATTGCTCGTGATCGAGACGATAAGCATAAACAATCAGTTGACTTTTGGGAAGTAGTAATTGCTCGTCTAATACCATCAATTATCACAATTATTGTATATTTTGTATTAACAAGCCTTAATGTTTACGGTGATGCTTATAATACATTAATGATTTTTCAATCATTTCATTTGATTGCTGTTATATTTGATATTACTTTCTTACTACAAGGAAACGAAGAATTTGGAAAGATAGCTTTAAGAAACTTTATAATTAAAGCTTTATCGATTGCGTCTATTTTTATATTTGTTAAAAAATATGAAGATTTATGGATTTATGTACTTATTCAAAGTTTAACTATATTATTATCTAATATTTCTTTATGGTTATATTTACCTAAAATGCTAGATAAAGTTAAATTAAAAGAATTAAATATATGGAGACATTTTATTCCATCAATTATTTTATTCTTACCTCAAATTGCAACAAGTGTATATGTTGTATTAGATAAGACTTTAATAGGATTAATTACACATGACGATAGTTTTACAGGAAATTATAATAATGCTCAAAAATTGATACAAATGTCTCAAACTGTAATCACATCACTTGGTGCAGTGTTTGTATCTAGAAATTCTGCATTAATTAAACAAGGTAAAATGGACCACTTAAAAAGCAATATTAATATAGTTATAAAATTTGTGTTTTTTGTATCTATTCCTATGATTTTAGGAATTATTGCTGTAAGTGATAATTTAATGCCTTGGTATTTAGGTCAAAATTATGGAACTGAAAATACAAATCAAGTTATAGTACTTATGAAGATTTTATCACCAATTATTGTTATTATTGGATTAAGTAATGTTTTTGGGCTTCAATTATTAATTCCACTTGGTAAAGATATTAAATTTACACTAGCCGTAACTACAGGTAGTATTGTTAATTTAATATTGAATTTAATATTAATTCCAAGGATTGGTGCATATGGTGCAGCTATTGGCACAATTTGTGCTGAATTATGTGTAACCATTATAATGTTGTGTTTTGTACACAAATATTTTAATTTAATTAAAATAATATTATCTAGTTGGAAATGCATTGTTGCAGGCGTTATAATGTTTGTAGCTTGTTATTTTGAAGCTAAATATTTCCCTTCAAATTGGAAATATACAGCATTAATAATTTTTACAGGTATTTCAGTATATTTTATTATTTTATTATTATTAAGAGAAAAAATGCTAACATCTTCAATAAAGAGCGTATGGAATAAATTAAAAAAGTAAGGTGTTTGAAAATGAAACATGCAATTTTAATTATTGCTAATAAAGATTTATATGTATTGAACAAATTAATTGAATCTATTGATTACATAAATAATGATATTTATCTATTACTTGATAAAAAATCAAGCATTTTAGATGATGATATAATTGACACAAAGTATTCTAAATTATATTTTGTAAAAAGAATTAATATACAATGGGGCTCATTTAGTCAAATAAGAGCTGAAATGGCGTTATTTAGAGAGGCTTCAAAAGTAGGATATGATTACTATCATTTAATAAGTGGACAAGACTTATTAATTAAGAAACATGATTATTTTGATTCATTTTTTGAAAAGAATAATGGGAAAAATTTTATTACAGTTTGCGGCAAAGATTGGATTAGAGATGCAAGGAAGAGAATTCAATATTATTATTTGAATGTTGGAAGATCTAGATTTAAAGGTGCTGTAAATAAGATATTCATTACTGTTCAAAAAATATTACATATAAATAGAAATAAAAAAATTGATGTTTATGGTGGTTCTAACTGGGTTTCATTAACTGATGAGGCAGTTAGATATTTAGTTGATAACGAAAAGAAAATTAATAAAATTTTCAAACATTCATATTGTGCTGATGAATTATTTGTACATACAATGATTATCAATTCGAACTTAAAGGATACTATTTATTATTTAAATGAATCAGAAATAAATAATGATTTTGATGCATTAATGTATGCTGCTAATCAAAGATATATAGATTGGAATAGAGGTAAACCATATACATTTAAAAAAGATGATTTTACATCTTTAATTAATTCAAATTCTATGTTTGCTAGAAAGTTTGATAGTAGTGTTGACAAAGATATTATTGATATGATTTTAGAATTTATTCTAAAATAAATAATTGAATAAAAACGTATATAATGATAAAATTATTGTATACGTTTTTTTAATGTATAATTTAATAGAAACGAGATGAATTATATGCGTAAATCTGTAAAAGAGAGTTTATCTCTTGATTACAATGTTAATATGTATAGAAAAAAGCCTATATATGCTTTTGTTAAACGTTTCTTTGATATAGTATTATCACTAATTGCATTAGTTTTATTTAGTTGGTTATTTTTAATTTTAGCTATATGCGTAAAATTAACATCTAAAGGTCCTGTTTTTTACGGACATGAAAGAGTCGGCAAAAATGGCAAGATGTTTAAAGTATGGAAATTCAGATCAATGAAGTGTGATAATAGACCACTTGAAGAAATATTGACAAAAGAGCAATTAGAAGAATTTAAGAGAGACTTTAAGATTACAAATGATCCTAGAGTTACTAAAATTGGTAACTTTATGAGAAAGACTAGTTTAGATGAATTACCACAATTAATAAACATATTAATTGGTAATATGTCAATTGTAGGATGGAGACCAATTCTACAAGAAGAATTAGATAGATATAAAGATAATAAAGAATTACTTACAAAGATTAAACCAGGTTTAACTGGTTTCTGGGCTAGCCATGGAAGAAGTTCTACCTCATATGATGAAAGAATTAAAATGGAATTATTCTATGTTGTAAAAAGAAGTTTATGGTTAGATATTAGAATTATATTCCATACATTCTTTGGTGTTTTAAGAAGAGACGGTGCAAAATAGATTTAAAGGATATCGAAAGATATCCTTTTTAAAATAGGAGAAAAAATAATGAGATATAAATATATAAATTTATTAAATGTATTAGCTACATTTGCAGTAGTATGTCTACATGTGAATAATTTTTGGTCTTTTAATGCTTCAAATTGGCCATATTATAATTTTGTTGAATCATTATGTTATTTTGCTGTACCTGTATTTGCGATGATTTCAGGCGCAACACTGATAGATTATAGAGAAAAATATGATACTAAAACTTTCTTTAAAAGAAGATTTCTAAGAGTTTTAGTACCATATTTAATCTTTAGTCTTATATTTATTATTTATGAATATTTAACTAAAAATAGAGGTATTTCATTTAAAGAATTTATGGAAGTATTCTTAAATGGCAAAGGATTTGGTATATTTGGATTCTTTATATTAATAATGAATTTATATTTATGTATTCCTATTATTTCTCTAATACCGCTTGATAAGAGAAAGAGAGCATTTGAATATCTAATAATATTAGGAATAATGCTAAATGCATTATTACCTCAATTATTTAGATATATTGGAATTAGTTTTACATCTGATTGGAATTTAAATTTGTTAGGTGGATATCTATTATTTGCGATAATTGGTTATTATATTCATACATATCATATAGATTATAGAATTAGAATTTTTACATATATTTTAGGTGTTATATCATTATTAGTAATGTGCATTGGTACATATAATAGAAGTATTGCTAAAGGTTCAATAGATTTGTTTTATAAATCATATTTAAATATATTTAGTATTATATATGCATCATCAATATTCTTATTCTTTAGATACATTGAAAATACTAAATTTATCAATATATTAGATATAATATGTAAAAAAATATCTAGATATTGTCTAGGTGTATATTTAATTCATGTAATGATAAAGGAAGAGTTACAAAAAATAGAATTCTTTAATAATAGAGAAATTTATCAAGATATTATTATGATCCTAATTTTATTTATTGGTTCTTTATTAATTTATTATGTAATGATTAAAATTTTAGATTTTTTTAAAAAAATAATTTTAAAAAATAAATTTAATAAAATATAGAAAAATGATTGTCCTTCAGATAGCTTATGTCTGAAGGATTTTTATATAAATCATTATAATTTTAAGATGTTAAATGTTTTTTTAAGCGTAAATTGATGTATAGTTTTTTTTATGTTAAAATAAAGTGATTATGTGAGGATTAAATTATGAATACAGAAGAAAAATATGGATTAAAAAAAGCAAAAGCTATTTTACTATTTATTCAAATGTTTTTAGTATTTTTTCAGTTAATAGTTTCAGTTTATTTGCTTATTTTTGTAATTAAATATAAGCTAGGTGCATGGATGATTTCATCATATATATTTATAACTTTTTCAGTTTTATCTGTCATATTTTATTCAATATATGGATATAAGAAAAGTAAAATATATTATGTAATATCATTGATACCTTTTATGATTGCAGTATTTATAAATGCTTTATTGCCAATTAGAGAAACGTTTCAAGTTGGTGTACTGATAGTATTATTTGGATTAGTATTTGGTTATATTTTAAAAAATGATGATAAAAAATATAATAGAGTATTATCTATATCAATGATTATTGCCTCTTTAACTTTTTCGGTTTATTCTGCTATAAAAGCTGATACTCAATTCTTGGGTTCTATAGATGCAATATGGACAACTTATTTAGCTATGTATTTATCTATTTTTATTCCAACAATAATGTCTTCCACATTTGCATTAATAAATAGTGTTAGAAATGATAAGAAATGTAAATAATTAATTAAAATATTTATTAAAACTGATGGTATCGCAAGATAAAGAAAGAAACAACGTTAAATGACAATTAAAAAGATATCCTTTTTTTATTTAGCATTAACTTTCAATTTTAATCAATTTAAGATATAATGGAGTCAAGATTAGTTATTTGGAGTTTGTATGCAAAAAGTAGAAAGATTATTAACAGATGCGAAAACAAAATATATTATACTAATTTTAGCTTTTATCTTATTTTGCATAACTTATTTGGCAAGTAAAAATACTTTAGCATATTATATTACTTTAGGTATTAAAGATATAATATTAGGTGTATTAATAAGTTTATATTTAATAACAGTTAAAAATAATAAATATGTCTTATTCCCATTATTACTCTACGCTTTTTCAAGTTATTCAGAATGGGCGACATATATGCAAGATAAAACTTTATTAATTAGTGTATCTATAATAATAGGATTATGTTTAGTTAGTGGAATAATTCATCAGATTCGTTTTAAGCATAAAATTAAATTTCAAAAATTTGGAATTTCTCTTTTAGCTTATGCAATAGCTTTTGGAATAGGAGGACTATTCTCAAAAGAAATGAATGGAATATTTTATCAAGAATGGTGGATGACGCTACTTGCATTCATAGGTTCTATCTTTGCATGGTTTATAGTCATATATTTCGCATCAAGCACAGAAGCTAAATTTAGTGATTTAGCAAATTATATGGTTTTGTTATCTATATTATTAATGCTAGAATTTGTATTCTATGCATTATTAAATATTACAACAATCTTCCAATATAAGGCAGATACAATGATGTATTTGAGATGGGGAGATAAAAATACATTTGGTGTAGTTTTATTATTAGCAATGCCATTTTGTTTATATTATGTATATAAAAATATACATAGAGTAGTATATTTAATATTATATTTTGTTCAGTTTATTACATTACTTTTAGTTTCTTGTAAAGGTGGAGCATTGTCTTGTGCTTTAGGTACTGCAATAGCATTTATAATATTATTAATTTCAAATGAGAATAAAGTTAAAAATATAAAATATTTTGGTATAACGCTAATAATAGTATTATTATTCACAACTCTATCTTTCTTAATTAATCCTGAAATGAGAAATCTAGGTACATTATCAAGTAGAGGAAGAATATATAAGGAAGCATTTGAAATATTTAAATCAGCTCCAATATTTGGATGTGGATATTTTGGAATGTTAAAATGGAATGTTGATTCAGTGTTTGGAATACAATTTGTACATAATACATTCTTACAAATACTTGCAAATAGTGGTATAGTTGGATTAATACTAATGCTATATCATTTAGCTGTTAAATATATAAGAGTATTATATAGACCTAATTTAGAAAAGATAATAATGTTGTTTTCTTTCTTATTCCCTGAAATTTATGGTATGATTAACCCAACATATCCATTACCAACATTTTTAATTCCATTTGCAATTTCTATCATTTTCTTTGAAAATGAAATTAAAAATGATAACATTAAATATTTATTTTAATATTGAATTTTATGCAGGATTTAAATCCTGCTTTTTTTAAGTGATATAAATGTAACTATTTGTGAATTGTATTCGTTTTTATAAGCACTTTATTTTTATTCTAATTTATAGTATAATTTTAATAGTTTTAGCGTTTATAAGGTGATATATATGATGTTTTTAAGTGCACCAAGAGTGCTTGATATATTAAATCTAGTATTTGGATTAATTGTTATTATTTGCTATTTCATGCAAAATGTTCATATGATAGTTTCTTTATTTACAAAAAAGAGAAAATTTAGGGAAGCTAAAAAACTTCATAAATTTGGATATATTATATGCGCAAGAAATGAATCAAATGTTGTAGGACAATTAATTGATTCAATTAATGAACAAGATTATCCAAAAGATCTTATGAAAGTATTTGTAGTTGCTGATAATTGTTCAGATGATCATAAGACTGCAAATATATGTAAAGAAAAAGGTGCTATAGTATTTGAAAGATTTAACAATAAAGAAGTTGGTAAATCGTATGCATTAGATTTTGTATTTAAAACTATAAAAGAAAATAAAGAATATGATGATATAGAAGCTTTCATTTTATTTGATGCAGATAATTTAGTATCTAAGAATTATACAAAAGAAATGAACAAAACATTTGATGCAGGATATGAAGTATCTACATCAACAAGAGATTGTAAGAATTGGTCAAGTTCAATGACTGCAGCATGTTCAGGTATAATGTTTTTAAGAGAATGTTTAGTAATACATCATTCAAGATCTAAATTAAGATTATCTACATATGTTTCAGGTACAGGTTTTTATGTATCAAGAAATGTATTAAATAAATTTGATGGATGGCCTT
>Ga0247611_10007007_pt1 | contig 14317 bp, 27 predicted proteins | sample 177DNAGHGhighgp2_FD_192422 | JGI IMG/M metagenome (GOLD analysis project Ga0247611, IMG submission 192422) | Sheep rumen microbial communities from Palmerston North, Manawatu-Wanganui, New Zealand - 1770 DNA GHGhigh gp2 | ecosystem: Host-associated > Mammals > Digestive system > Stomach > Rumen...
CAGTCTAATGATGTTGTATCTAAGTCGAATATAATTTTACCTATTTTATTTTCAAATGCATCACGCATCAAATACGAGATTAATGATTTCATTTATTAATCAATTACTTTATTAAAAATAAATTGATAATATTGAATTTATTATTTTTATTACTATTTTAATTATGTAATTAAAAATTAATGATAATATGAATAGAGTAGTAGAAATTCTTATGAATCGTGATGATATGCCACAAGAACATGCAGAACGATTAGTTAAAGAAACTCGTGATGAAATTATGATGTTGGATAATCCATTAGAAGCAGATGATGTATTGATGGAATATCTTGGTTTGGAACCTGATTATTTAGAAGATGTATTAAATGTATGACGATTAAAGAACTTAAAGATATATTAGCAGAATATGGGGATGAATATGATAATTGTTTAGTGACTTGTTATTGTACTTCTCCTGTTATTGGATATGCAAATGTAATTAATCGTGCATACATTGGTAAAACTTATGTAAATAAACCATCAAATTATCATTATTGGAATTATCCTGATGAAGATAAAAAATGGTGGCCTATTAAGCGAACATTACAATTACAATTTGAAATTCCTAAATCAGATATTGAAGAAATTGTAGAACAACATAAGAATAAAAATGACTGAAAGAGTTATATTTGATAGTGATACAATGAGACAAATTAAATATTATATTATTATGTAAAAACAAATAAAATATGAAAAGAATATTAATTTTAATGATTGTATTTAATGCTTGTTTTATTTCTTGTGTTGAGAGATATGATACTCATTGGGTACCGATTAAGTCTTATAAGTGTTGGGTAATTTGGAATGATGATAATTTAAGTTTACAATGTAGAACAAAGCAAGGTGATGTTTTTAACGTTGAAATGCGACATCATCATTATTATCGATCTGAACTGCGTAATTATTTATATGTTCAGGCACCTTGTGAAATATATGTATTTCAAGATACAATTACAAAAGACTGTTATTACAGATTATATAAATATGATAATTATGAAGCTCATACATTGTCAATTGTAAAAATTAAATAAATAATATGAAAAAGATTTTTGTTATACTTATTTGTTGTTTTTTGTTAGTTTGTTCTTGTAATGATAAAAACGGATATAGTGAATTAGATTATGATTCAATCCCATCACAGGAATGGTTTGATAAATATATCCGTCATTCAACAGTAACAGACAGTACAGGACATACTCTTATTTTACATGAATATGGTAGTCGTGCAAATGGTTATGGATCATATTCATTTAGTATTGAGCATTCTCCAATTTGTAAAAAATGTTGTGAAAATTATGATTAAAGATTATTTTAATTATGGACATTTGATTGAATGTTTTTGTATTACACCATCAATCAATTTTAATTGGATGAACAAGACAACTAAAACACCAATGTCTTGGGAATTAAATTTTTCGTGGTTCTTTTGGTATATTTCAATTGGTAATGTTAAATCAAGTTTGAAGAAAGCAGGTTATTAATATGAAAATTAATATTGAAACATCATATAAAATAGAATAATTATGACTTATTTACTTTCAGATTCAGAATTGGAACGTATTTGTGAACGTTCAGAACAGACATGTAATTGTGATTGTAATCATTGTGAAGCATTTTGGGCAAATTATAGATATAATAATCAATAAAGGAGGGATAAACCCTCCTTATTTTTATTTTAATAATTCCATTATAGTTTTCTTATCTTTTTCTGGAATAAAATTAGCTATTTTCTTTAATGATGACGTTATGATATATTTTACTTTATTAACAGAAAGATTTTCATTTTCGGCAATATCATTAATTGAAAGCTCATAAGGATAATCAATACCAAAACGTTTCTTAATTATTCTTCTTTCAACATTTGTCAAATTATATAATGAATTATCTATTAAATCTTTAAATATATTTTGGCGTTCAACTTCTTCTAAGTTTTCATCTTCAATTAAGAATTCTTCTTCAGTAATTTTTGCAGTTTGATTATCATGATAAATGTCTTCTGTATGTGGGTTAACTGAATCTAAGCGAATGATATTTGCCATTGCTGTTCCATTCTTTTGAGCTGATTGTGGAACATGTACAATATTAGCGGCACTATTTAAAGCAATAATGATATAAGCACGAATCCACATAAATGCAACAGAAGCAAATGAAGCTGGTTTAATATTTGTCTTTATCCAAGTCTCAAACTCAAATTTTGTCGGAAATCCTTCTTTTGGTAACTTATTAATTGTTGTATCAAGATTTTTACCATAAACAAAAGCTTTACGAACTAATTCTTCTGCTTGGTCATAATTAAAACTTCGTAATTCAGAATCATTTAATAAATTGAGCATATTGACTCTTAAATTAGCTTTAGTAGTCTTATACTTTTGTAAACATTTCAATAATCCTTCATTACCGGCTTGTATAAGATCTTCAAATTCTAAACCTAAATTACGATAACGTTTTGCACATTCAATAACTAGTTTAAGGTTATTCTTAATGAAAACATCATAATTCTCTTCACAAAATTCTAGATTATCTGATTCATTATAAGGTGTTTTGATATATTCACGTTTAATCTCATTAAAATAAATATCAATATTGTTAGTGTTAAAAGTTTTATTTGATGTATATTTTAATGCTAATTTTGTTCTTACTCTTTTCTTTACATCATCCCAAAAGGTTTTATTATAAATATCCAATTCATCTACAGTATCAAGATAATTTAAATAATATTCAACAATATTTTTTTCAGAACAATCTTTAAGTGAATATGCATCTTTTTTGATAATATTATTGAGATACTTTTCTAAATATTCATAGTCATTATCTTCAATAGTTGTTGATTTTCTATATTTTATAAGCCATCTATCAACTTTTGCTTGATTAGTTTTACATAAATTATTATTAACAACTCTAGCCACTATTTCCTAATGTATATTTTTAGGAATTTACGCTATATAATAATATAGATAATTAATAAAAAAAATTAAATAAATATTAAAAATATTTAATTTCTAATACTCATTTAATTTTAATTTATATTTCTTTTATTTTATAAGAAATTACAGAATAATCTTGAAGTGCTCTATCATATTCATATTTTTTGACTTGATATCTTTTATTTCTATCAATAGTATTCCACCAATATGAATTTCCATTTTCATCAGTAATAGAACCAGGTGAATTCACTACTTCTTTAACTAAAGATTCACCATCTAAATTTTTACAATAAAGTAATTCACACATATTATTTATAATATTTTATTCAAATCAATGATTATACATCGTGCCCACAATTCATCATCGCTTAAAATATTAAATTCAGCATAATCAACATTTCCCAAAGCATGATAAGCCCACGCATAATCAGGTAATCCTTCAGGTTCCCATAATGCTTCTATAATCAATCCATTATAATCCGCCCAATTACCAACAGATTTACCTATTTCTTTAACCTCGGCATCATTAACTGGTACAAATATGTTTTTTGATGCTTTATGATAACATTCTTCATCATCTATATCCATATAGAAATCACCTGCTTTTACAAATCTAAGTGTTGTACCATCCCAAGCACCAAATTCATCATCATAAGCACCACGTAACTCTACATTATCATCAGAATAAGGATAAACAATTAACCAATTTCTTTCAGCACAAAATTTTTCAATATTATCAATTACATCATTATCTAATTCATTACCATATTCATTACCATCAAGTAATTTAGCCAAATCAGTTATAGTATTAATTTCTGTTGGCTTTATATTATGATATAAACATTCAAGTGTATCATCCCATAATTTACTAGCCAAATTAGGATTGTTATTAAGATAATTATAGCAATCAATTACATTTTTGTTTTTTAACTGTTCTAAAACATATTCAAATAAATTCTCGTTCATAATATTATCATTTAATTTATATTTAATCTTCCTTCCAATGTCTAAAAACTAATGATCCATCATAATCATCCAAATCATCATCTTCCAACCAATGTCTAAAAACTAATGAACCTTCATAATCATCAGAATTATCATTATCAAAATGACTAGGTACATGAGTTTCATAATCTTTTAGAGATTGGTTTTCTTTATCTTCTTCATAAACATCTTGAAAATGTTTCATAATATCATTATATTTTTCTAATTCAGTCATAATCATAATAGGATATTACTTTCCAAAAGTTAAAATATGTTTAATGTTTTCTAATTCCTTTTCAATTTCTTGTTTCTCTGTAGGAATACACTGAATATATTTTACATAATTCCATCTAGTACTATCTGCAGGATCTGCTGCATCTCTTGAAGTATACCAAACTTCATATATTTTATCATCTTCAATTTTTTCTTCAATGCCTTCAGGATATATCCAATATGTAGGATCTTCATATCTTGGCTCATCAGTATGTAAATATTTACCTTTCTTTATTTGTGTGCGAGAAGGTAATTCTTCTGGCCATTCCATTAAAGGTTGATATTGTTTATTAAGTTCGACAATATATTTTTTTAGTTGTTTAAGCTTATCATTTATTTCACATTGTATTGCATCAGGATTTATTTCTCCAAATATATTATCGGTTACATCTGTTAAATTTTCGTCCTCATCATTTAATTCAACTTTAACGGGATCTATACAATGAGTATGATCTCCCCAATGACGCATAGAGTCATCCATTGCATCAGTACATTGATTTACATAATCCAATATACGTTCTTTTAATGTATCACCGTCCATCATAGATGTATGAGAATCACAAGTTACATCAAAAGTAACTCTTACAGGATAATCTTGTTCATCTTGTATTTTGTTTAATATTTCTTTATTCATCACATATAATTATTTTAACTCCTTTTAAATTGTCTTCTTCATTATAAACTATTTCATCGTTAACATCAGTAGTAATTATTGTAACTGAATATGGAAGACAGTGTTCAATATAAACTTCATCATCAGGATTAAACTTACTTAACTTATCTATAAATTCTTTAACAGTCATAACATTTATAATTTATCAAATTGTTCTTTATATTCTTTCAACTCTTCAAATTTTCTTTGTTTAACTAAATCAACACATTCCCAAAATAATTTAGATGGTAAATGTAATGTTTTATAATTATCATTTATTTTAATAGATAAACACCAGCTAGATTCTGATCTTGGATAAACAAATTCATCAAAATGATCATCTATATATTCTATATCGCTTTCAAGTTGATCAATTTTATTTTTTATCTCAACCGCTCTTTCATATTTTTCAAATTCTTCTTCAGTCATAATTTAAATATTTAATAAGGTCTTGTATTATATCCCTTTTCTCTTAATCTTTTTCTATTTTCACAATATTTTTGATATTCTTCAGCAAATAAATCTACTTCATTTTGTTCTATTTCTTTAGCCCCATCAATTAAACATCTGCCTGTTATTGCAACATCACAACATCTTTCATAAGTTCCTCTTAATGAATCATCTAAAGTATTATAATGAAATCTTCTACATGTTGGAACCGGTTCTTTGCTTTGAAATCCTCTTGCTCTCGAATAACAAACATATTCACAATCTTTATAATATTCTACCATAACACAATAATATTTCTTTCATATCAAGATATTATTTTATAAATATTATTATATGTTAATCTCAATATATAAGGATGTTTTTGTATTATATCAGTATGATCATATCCTAAAATAATAGGTACTTTAGATATTAATTTACATCCATTAAACTCATAATTTCCAAGTGATGTTCCATCTCTATCTATGATAACTAATCTTATACCATCACTTAATAATGCATCATTAATCGAATCTAATATTTTTCCTTTATCAAAATCATAATATAATACAAATATATCATTATCATTACCAAAACCTATTTCAGAAACAGAAGCACTAAATCCACCAAAAGATATACATGACATATATTTACATAAATTTTCATCTGGTTGTTTTGGTTCTGGCATACCTATGATTTGTAGATCAAATAAATCGGCCCATTTTATAGTATTTTTTATATCTTCTAAATTTGTTAAAAATCTACCCATATTTATTATTATTCTATTTTTACCAAATATGTTGAAACACAAACAATTGAGCTGGTGTTTTTGTATATTTCTTAAGAACCTTTTTAAGTTCAGGATTTTCTTCAATTATTTTATTATATTTAGATGTTGCTTCAGTAATCAATTCTGAATTTATAACAACTGATTCTGGATCATCACCTGCATCATAATTAACTAATATTGCTCCAAAATATAAATAATTGCCACACATTGTATCATCAACTATTATATCTTGAAATGTATACCAATACTCTTCATCAACCTTTTCTAGTTTTTTACCAACTTTACGGACTTCATCACTGCCTTCAATTTTCCATCCATAAATTACTATCGTGTAATTATCTATCATATTAATTTATTTAAATTTATTTATACTATACATCATTGCTTGAAGAGGAAGTATATCATCTTCAATTATATATTTATCAATGCAATTATTTTCGTTATTCTTTTTATACTTTTTATATATAATTTTACACAACCAATTAAACATAATGAAATTATTTAATTTTTATTAGGCATTATTATTGCAAGTATAATATAAGGAATTAATCCAATTCCATGATAAAATATTAACATTATCCAAATAATTCGAATTATTGTTACATCAATACCAAAGTATTCAGATAATCCTAAACATACTCCAGAAACCATAGAGTCAAATGGATCTCCTTTTGTTAATCTTTTACTCATAAATGTTATTCATAAATTTCACATAATATAGGAAGAGGCTCGAGATATTTAATCATAAGAGGTTTTACATCTTCCCATTTTAATCCACCATTTGTACAACCTAATTTGGGCCAAGCTATTGTTTTCATTCCATTAATCCATGTATCAGGCCCCATATTCCAAAACTTAAAATGCTTATCATCTATTTTATAATCCTTTTCAGCAAAATTATAAAGTCCTCTTTCTATCCATTCTATTTTTGATGAATTTCTCCAATATTCTTTTGTTGCAAAATGTAAGACATGATGTGATGGTGCATTATTTGAATTTAAACCATGTATTTTATCAAATAAATTTTCGAATGGTAACCAATTGTTATCAATATTTGCTTTAGTGAAATACCAAAAATAAATATCACCACCCTCATTTAATATTGTATTATCTGATTTAATATTCCAATATTTACAAGCATGCTGATAACAACTAAGCATTAATGTACCTTTATATTTTTCTTTAAATTGTAATGCAAGACCCTTACCCATTACACCTTCACAATTCACCGTATTGACTAAAGTTTTGCATTCAGAATCAAATATGTTACCCTTCTTAAATATTATCATATTATTTTTTCAAATTGTATATCTTTAATTTTCTCAAGAAATCTTTGTTGTGATTCAATTAAGGCTTCATGTTCTCTAATCTTATTTTGTATTAGATATTTATATATTTTATTAATATAATTTTTATCTTCATATGTAACAATTATATCACCCCATTTAGGATCATAATCTCTTGCCCATCCTGTATTATCACAACATGCTAAATATATTTTATCATATTTATATTTGTTAACACAAAGTTCAATACGACGTCTTCTATTAATATTTTTGTCAGTATACTTAAACCTAACATTTGTACACCAATCATAATGGTGTACGTTGATTACTTGACTCTCTTGAAATTCGTACTTTATTATTTCATCATCTTCATAAGGAATCATTAAATAAAGTTTATCACCTTTTTCCAAAGTATTCCAATTTTGTGCCATTTTGTTTTAGTTTTTTAATCCATTTAATAAAATCCTTTTGATAATCTTTTAATATGATATGTTTACCATCAGCTAAACAATAATGTTCTATAAAAAATATTTCATCCATTTAATTTATTAATTGTTTTTAATTTGGTATATATTTCCTTAAAAGCATCATAAGCGATTATATTACTTACTTCTAATATAGTCTTTCCTAAGTTTCTGTTTTCATAATAAATAATACATTCATCATTTAAATTATATGTAATTGTCAAATTGAATAATATTTCATTTATTCCATATTCAATAGTCTTAGGCAATGCTACCAAAAAGTCATCAATAGTCCAATCATCAAGATTATCTTCATCCATTACATTTGACTCAAACAAATTTGGATCATCTGTCCTTGTTTGAACATAATCTTGCATTAACTCTATTGTCTTGTTAGAGTTTCTAAATAAATCAAATTCCATCACATTAATCTTAATATATTATATTTTTAAAATAGAAAATAATCTTATTTATTTTTAATAAAGAATTATAAAAATAAATGCATTACAAATATTATGAAAGAAGAAAAAAATATATATATATTTACTAACGAAACAGAAGCCGATGAGGCCGAAAGTAATTATATGGATAACTACATTAATAATTTAGTTGGTAAATATACTGTTGTAATGACTGAAAACAACCAAGGTATTTTAGAAAGTGAAGAAGGTGATGCTTTTATAACTATGGAATATAAATAAATTTTACTAACGATATAAAATGGCAGTAAACGGAAGAAAAATATCTAGTTTCAATAAACTAAATGAATTAACTGGTGATGAATTTTTAATGGTTGCCTTTCAAGGAAAATCATATAAAGTACCAGTTAGTCTTTTACTTGGTAATGTTATTACTGAACTTTCACAAGTAAGGAATGATGGTGATGGTGAAGATAATCCTATTACTATGAGAATTTCTGATGGAACAACAAAGACTTTCCATGTTTATAATGGTCGTAAAGGTCAAAAGGGTGATCCTGGTGATCAAGGTCCTAAAGGTGAACGTGGTGATAGTGGTATTGCATTATATGGTCAAACATCAGATGAAATTCGTAATCTTATTGTCAATTCATTAGATGGAGCTAATTTTTCAGATGAAGAATTGACAGAGCGCATGCTTAGTGCTGCAATGGGTGTTATACTCGCTAAACAAGTAAGTGAATTAAAAGAAGTTTATTTTGATACTCAAGAAGAATATGATGAAGCATTAGCAGCCGGAAAAATATATGATGATACAAAATATTATATATTTGAAGAATAAAAATATTGGTAAATAATTATGGCTTTATATGTAGAAAAAAACAATACCCAAAAACAAGTTACTACTATTTATAAGGGACAAAGACATATTGCATCTATCTATCAAGGAGCTAAACTTATTTGGCAATATATTAGAAGTTGTTTTGGTCGTGGTTATTGGATCAATGATAAGCCATGGTCTAATACTGATGCTTGGAAAAATTAAATTTATTTAAAAAGAAGAAAACATGATACAAAAAATAATTAAATTATCAGATTTCCCTTTATTAAATAAACTACTTACTAAAGGTAAGACGATTTTGGCATATGATAAGAAAAACTTTTATGCTGAATTAGGCCAATTAAAAGGTGATCAAATAACCAATGTTGAAGAAATTGAAGCTAATAGAGATGCAGGTGACAGAGCAAATGTTATTAGAGTAGATTTTGATAATAGTAAAAGTAAATATTTTGTAGTTTATAACGGTGAAGATGGTGATAAAGGTAATAAAGGTATAGTTGGTGAACAAGGTCTAAAAGGTAATTCATTCAATAAAAATGAAATGATAAATAGGGTTGGTGATGGATTAGTTATCGCCAATGATGATGTTACTAATGATTCTACTGCTGTTTGGAGTGCTTATCGTGGAAAAGTATTATATGAATTTTTAAAATCTATTGCTGAAAAAATTGTAACAGACGCAGAATATCAATTGCTTTTTAATGAACAAGTGTTTATTGACATGGAGTTCACAACAAAAACAAATAATCAAACTTGTGCAATAGTTCATAATGACAATAAAGAATATAAGACATATATCAAATATTGGACTTATGAAGATGAAGGTTCAGAAGAATACTATATTAAAGTTGGTGATACATTTACAATTGTCAATGACTTTGATATATGGGATGATTATTTCTTGAATCCTGACAATAATGAGACTTATTATACTCGTAAATTAGTCATAACAGAAACAGATCCAATCACTGGAGATGTTATAAGCTCTGAATACCAATATACAGAGATAGTAAAACCTGTTTGGTTAGACTTAGAGTTTACATCAAATATAGAAGATCAAACATCTAATATATTACATAGCAGATATGGTGATGATGATCCTGATGATATATCTAAAGAAGAGAAGGAAGAAGAAATTGTCATTATCCATCGTCCAATTACATCTATTACTATTGATGGAAATGGAAGTTCATTAGACAATCCTCTTATTATACCAATTAATAGTATATTGACAAAGGCAATCAATATACAACCATCAAATTATCTTAATTCACCAATTTGTATTGAATATGATGATGAAAAGATTGAAGTATTTGAAGATGGACGTATCATGGCTCTTGAAAACAATTGTGATACAGTAATTAAGATATATTCACAAGAAAATCCAAGTATATATGCAAATATATATGTTAATGTAATAACTTATGTAGATGCTATACAATTCAATACATCTGTTATTAGAGCATTCCAAGGAGTTAGTACAACAATTGATTATACAGTATTACCTGAAACTGCATCAAATAAATCAATAACATGGTCTTCAAGTAATCCTGAAGTTGCTAGTGTTGATCAAAATGGTACTATTACTCTTAATCAAGCTGGACATACAGCAACAATATATGCAGAAGCTAATGATGGCTCTGGTGTAGTAAGTAGAATTGATGTTACTATTGATATTGCTGTTGAGGATATTTTATTCCCTGATTCAAAAGTAATTACAGATGAAAATGAAAATGAAGTACAAGCATTAGATGTATTAGTTGGTATTCCTACAGTAATCACAGCTAATGTTCAACCAGAAGATGCATCTAATAAACAATTGACATGGACATCACAAAATAATGCAATTAGTGTTGGTTCAGCTGCAAATAACATTGATGGACAAATATTCTTATCAAGTAAGATTGAAGATGTGATTAGTGTTAAAGCTGTTGATGGTTCAAATGTTGAAAAACAATTATATATCATTGGTAAGATTCCAGTAAGAGAATTGACATTAAATATGAATACTGCAACAATAGATTTAGGTGATACATTACAATTAGAATATACAATCAATGACAACGCAGATAATAAAGATGTTATTTGGGAATCAAGTAATGAAAATATATTAACAGTTAATCAAAATGGATTAGTTAGAGGTGTTTCTGGTGGTAATGCAATAATTACTGTTAGAGCTTTAGATGGTTCTGGAATGTCTGCATCATGTAATATAACATCTGTAGTATTGATTACTGATATCACATTCACTCAAAAGAATATTGAATTACATGTTGGTAGTACTTATGCATTCATTAAGAATGATAATTATACAATAACACCAAATAATGCTAATGTTACTCAACTTAACTGGTACACATCTAATGATTCAATTGTTTCAATAACAAATGATGGTACAATAACAGCTATCAAAGAAGGTAAAGTCAAAGTTTATGCTGCTGCAACAGATAATAGTGGTATTATTGCTAGTGCCGATGTTATTGTAACAGTTCCTTCATCTGAATTATTATTATCTGATTATAATTTAACATTAAATGTTGATCAAACATATACATTAGTTGCTACAGTTATACCTGATAATACATCATTACAAGATGTAGAATTTACATCATTAGATCCAAATATTGCTTCTGTTGATGAAAATGGTAATATCACTGCTATATCAACTGGTACGACATCAATATTTGTTAAGACATTAGATACTAATATATCAGACAAATGCGATATAAATGTACTATAAAAATATACACAAATTAAATATGACAACAATAACAGTATCTACATTACCTAATATCAATTTTTATACGGGTTCAGATGCATCTTTTGCAGGAGAATCTGTAGAAAATAGAAGATATGGTGAGCATAGTGATTATTATGGTTATCTTGGTTTAAGTAGTTCAAATAATACATATTGGACTGGTATACCAAATAGTACATTTGGAGAAAATAAGGTTAATTATAATAATATTGGAGATATAATCAATGCAACAATATCTTATATAAATAAATTTAAAGACAATACAATTGATATAAATATTGAAAAGAATATATTGACATTTAACTATAAATTAGAAGATGACTTGAATAATGATTTCAATAATATAAAGCTTATTCCTTCTTCTCAATTACTTGATTTATTAGTAAATGTTAATGATATGACATTCAATAAACGTAATTATTATTCTGGTAATGATGAATTAAAAGAAATAACATATGCTCATAAGAAATATCCATATAATGGTCCTAACACAGTGATTAATGTAAGTGATCCAGAAAATGAGAATGAGTTTATAACATATGATTTTAGTAAGCAATTTGTAGATTATAAATATTCTGTATTCTCTGAAGATGTTGAATTCACAAGATCATATATGGAACCTTATGTATTAATTGATGGAACAATTGCTTATCGTGATACAGGATTCACATATACAGAAACTGTGACTTATTATACATATGAGATTAATGATATTAATAAGTTTGAAGATCGTGTAAATGTATTTTTTGATAATAATATTGAAAGAGTTGAAAATAAGTATGGTGATAAATTTGATGAATTGAAAACATACTATGTTTCTGATTTTGACACAGTAATGACAATGACATTGAACACATATTCATTAGCATCTAAGAACTTATATGCATATTTCAATTTCACAAATGATTATGAAAACTGGTTTGACAAATCAATTGCTCTTACAATGAATACATCAGAAATAAATAATGATGATACATTGTTGACTATCGAGCCTATTACCGAATCATGGTTCAATATCATCATTAATGAGCATGACAAGCCTTGTGGAGATGACGTCAAATTAAATGCATTATATGATTTTAAGGTAACAGACAAAGAAGCCTTTGAAGAGAATCAATTAATTAAAGTCATCAATCCATCAAATATTAAGAAATTAGATATATCTGAAAATACTGATAAATTAATAAATATAAACTTTGCAAATAATTATAACAAACGTATTAATGTAAATACTACACAAAACTTATGTTGGTTAGATGATTCTGAAGCAAAATTGGAAACATTAATTATTGGTAATGAAAACAAAGTTTCTACAATTGAAAACATCTTAGGAATAAATAAAATACCTTCATTGAAATATATTGATATTACAAATTGTAGTAATCTTAAGAAAGAATTCTCAATTAGTAAATTAAATAACTTGAATATTTTCAAAGCAAAAGGTTCAAATATCAAAAACTTTATCCCTAAAGCAAACGCCAATTTCACAACAGTAGAATTGCCTGAATCTTTGAAGACATTAATTCTTAAAAATACAACAATAACAAATTTTGATTATCAACCAACAGGAAACTTAATTAATTTGACTTTAAATAATGTAACAGGTATTGATACAAAATCATTTATCATTAATTGGATTAATCAATTAGAATCAACAAAGATAAATATCAATGGTGACAATTCTGATAACAATAAAGTATTGTATAATGGTGTTGTTCAAAATACTAATTTACAAGGAATAAATTGGTCAGCATTCCCTATTGATACATTATGTAAGTTTAAATATCTTGGATTAAACAATTTTGAAGGAACAATTGAAATAAAAGGTTCTGATTTGACAAGAAGAGAATATTTACAATTAAAAGATAATGTATTTGATAATGATACAATAAATAAAAATACAATACAATTTGAATATATTTTAGATCCTAATGCATACAAAAAGGATATGTACTTCTATTATTATATTGAAAACTATGGATGGCAACAAGAATCAATTAATGATAATCCTATACATATTGCATCTATTAAAGACAATAAAGGTGGTAATTCTTTATTAGATTATTTTGAAACTATTGATAGATTAGAATTAACATTGAATAACGAAAAGTTTGGTTATGAAATTGAATTACCTAGAAAGATATATACAGATAATAACAATAAAAATTCATTAACAAAACAATTAGAGCGTGGAGATATTGTTCTTTATAAAGGCAATAAACTTATTTTTGTAACAGCATCAAAAATATCTCCATATAATTATGTTAGATTAGGACATGTTAACTTTTATCAATCAATACCTAATAATATAATTATTTCATTTTCTCCATTAGACAATATTAATACTATTTAAAATAAAAAGGGTGATACTTTATAAAGTATCACCTTATTTTATTTCTAATGTCTTTGTTTCTTGTTTTCCATTAAAAGCAATTAATTTACATGTCATACTTTTAATATT
>Ga0247611_10007008_pt1 | contig 14316 bp, 8 predicted proteins | sample 177DNAGHGhighgp2_FD_192422 | JGI IMG/M metagenome (GOLD analysis project Ga0247611, IMG submission 192422) | Sheep rumen microbial communities from Palmerston North, Manawatu-Wanganui, New Zealand - 1770 DNA GHGhigh gp2 | ecosystem: Host-associated > Mammals > Digestive system > Stomach > Rumen ...
GTGCGATGTTGGTATCGCGGAAGCGGCGGCGCACCTGTGCGGCACGACACCAGTCTTCAATTTCCTTCTGCACCTCGGGGTCGCCGCCTTCTACAACACCCGTGATGACAGCCGAGCGCTTGCCGGCTCGGTTCAGGTCGGCCACCATTTCTCCGATGGCTCCGCAGGCATACAGCTCGCCCAGCCAGGTGGGGATGTCGGTCTTGTCGTAGTCGGGTGCCAGCTTCTTCTGTACGTTTACGATGACCACGGGGACATCGAGATCGCGCACGGCAGGCAGCATGTTATAGGAGGTGCAGTAGGTGAGCATCTGCAGGATGACGAGGTCAACGTCGGCAGCACGAAACTTGTCGCCGGCAGCCATCGACTGCTCCTTGGTGGTCACCATGCCGCCATCGATGATCTCGATACTTGAAGGCAGGGTCTTCTTAAAGTCTGCATACTGCTGCTCGAACTCTGGTACAAGCTGTGGAAACTGCGGCAGGTAGGCCTGCAGTGCAATGGAGAAAACGCCCACGCGGGCTTTGGTCTCAACTAATGGTTTTGCCATAACATATTAATATTAAATGATATTTTTATTTGAGCATAGTTCTTGTCCGAGGAAAAACATCTTCAGTGGCTTTTCCATATTAAGTATATATTGTGAGGATTGAGGTTCTTCATTCTTTCTTTATTTCTTGCTGACGATGTGCATGTACTTGATGTATGCACTGTCCCACGAGGCCTTGTCCTCCGGGTGGAAGGCCTTCAGCTCGATGCTGGCGGCTATGACGGCACGCATCTCCCAGATGTCTTTCACCAGTCCGGAAGCCTTGGCCTGCAACATGATGTTGCCGATGGCGGTTCCTTCCTGCGGACCGGCCATCACCTCCACACCGAGAGCGTTGGCCGTAAACTGGTTCAGGTATCTGTTCAGTGAGCCGCCGCCGATGATGTGGAGCACATCGATGGGGAAGGGGGCAAACTCTTTCAGCCAGTTGAACACCTGCCGGTAGCGTAGGGCCAGCGAGTCAAAGATGCAACGGCAGAGCTCCGGTGGCGTCTCCGGCACGGGCTGGTGGGTGTTTCGGCAGTATTCCTGGATGGCTGTCACCATCGATGGCGGGTTGGCAAACTCCTTGTCGTCGGGGGCTATCAAACTGCGGAACGGTGTCACCTGCATGGCAGCTGCCTGCAGGTCGCTGTGGGCATAGTCGTTGTAGGTGTCCTTCTTGTCGGCATGGGTTGAGGCGGCAGTCTCCTTCCACTCCTTGCGGCAACGCTCGTAGAGCCACATGCCGCAGATGTTTTTCAGGAAACGGGTGGTGCCTTCAATGCCTCCTTCGTTGGTGAAGTTGTAGCGGAAGCTGTCTTGGTTGATGATGGCCTTCCGGCTCTCGATGCCCATCAGACTCCAGGTGCCGCTGGAGAGGTAGGCAAAATGTTCGTCTTTGGCTGGCACCGCTGCCACGGCAGAGCCTGTGTCGTGACCAGCCACGGCCACCACGGGTATGGCTCCCAGTCCTGTCAGGTGTTGCACCTCCTCGGTGAGTGTGCCTATGATGGTGCCGGGTTGTACCATCCGGCCAAACTGGTCGCGACGGAGTCCGACGCTTTGAAGCAGTTGTCCGTCGAGGTCTCCCGTGCGAGGGTCGAGCAACTGTGAGGTGGAGGCCACGGTATATTCGCACACGGCCTCGCCCGTGAGCATCCAGCTCAGTGCATCGGGAATGAAGAGAATCTTCTTGGCCATTCGCAGGGCGGCATTGCCGTCCTGTTGCATGGCATATAGCTGGAACAGAGAGTTGAAGTTCAGGAATTGTATGCCTGTAATGTCATAGACCTTCTGGCGTTCCATCACCTTCTCCAAGTATTCTTCCATGCGGCTGAAAGTGTGCGGGTCCCGATAGGCCATGGGGTTTCGTAGGATGCCGTTGTCATCGCCCACGAAGACGAAGTCAACCCCCCAGGTGTCGATGCCAATGCTGGTGATGGTCAGCTGGCGATGGGCACAGATGCGCAGTCCCTTGACAATCTCGTTGTAGAGAGCATAGATATCCCAGTAGAAGTGGCCTCCGGTCTCGATGAGCGGGTTGTCGAAGCGTGTCAGCTCCTCCTGCTCCAGTCTCCCGTTGTCAATTGCTCCGATGATGGTACGTCCGCTGGTGGCGCCGAGGTCAACGGCAAAAAAGGTTTGTTTCATGATGGTTGTATGTTAAAGAATGTCGGTAACGCTTACAAAGATACGTAGAAATGCCGTATCTGCCAAGCAAATAGGAAAGAAAATGATGACACGGTGAGCGCAAAATGACGTCTTTCAAAGCTCGTAAATACAACCTTTTATCATGTAAAAGGATAGCATCTGTCTTCTAAGGGGACAGATGCTATCTACCAAAATAATTTATTTTACTTTGCAATATAATTTATTTTACTTTGTAATATAATTTATTTTACTTTCCAAAATAATTTATTTTACTTTGTAATATAATTTATTTTACTTTGTAATATCATTTATTTTAGAAGATGAAAGGAATCCTTTCAGGTGATAAGGTGGTTGCTTCGAAAGGAGTAGAGGACTCGGAGTCACCAGGCAGGTGCTATAGAAATTCCTTTGGTTCATGGTATTCGTTGTTCTCATCGAACTTCAATGGCTGACCGTCGAAGGTGAAGTCAAGGAGTTGGTATTTGTCGGAGGTGACGACGTCCCACTGTTTCTTGCTCTCTACTGAGATATTTCGCATTTGGATGTTGTTGCAGCGTGAGAGCGGCATGTCCTTGCGGTCGCCAGGTTGGTAGAACTGAGTCCAGGGATGAATGAAGAGGAACGAACCGCAGTGTCCGGTGATGCCCTCCACCAGTATGTGTTCATAGTGCTGTGGTGTGTCGGGCCGCATCTTCAGCCAAAGCACCCGCGATGACTGTTCTGAGTGGCAGTTGCGCAGTATGATGTTCCGGTCGTGCAGCGACTCAGAGCCAAGTGTCAGGCAGCCATGTACCTTCCCATAGCGACAGTTTTGAATAAGTATTCGTTCGCAGGGACCGTTGGTAGAGTCTTTGTCGGCCCAGGTGCCTTTACCGCCTTTCAGAACCACGGCGTCATCGTTTACATGCATGTAGCAGCCATCCACCATCACGTCGGTGCAGGCATCGATGTCGATGGCGTCGGAGCTGGGAGCCCCGCGCTTGGGTTCGGGTGGAAAGATGTTTTCTGTGGGAGCAAAGATATAGCAGTCCAGGTAGCGTACATGGTGGCTCTTATAGACGTGGTTGGTCCAGAAGGGACTGTTCACGAGGTGTACGTCTTGGATGGTGACGTTCTGGGAGTTGGAGATGTAGGTCAGCCGTGGGCGTTGTGCGTCCTTGTTGGTGCATTGCGGGTTCCACTGGCGTCGAATCCAGAACTCCTGCCAGTAGGGTAGTCCGTTGCCGTCGATGGTGCCGTGACCGCTGATGGAGAATCCGTCAACGCCATCGGCATTCACCAGTGCGGCGAAGTATTGGCAGGTCTCCCCCTCGATGCGGGTTGTCAGCACAGGATAGTCGATGATGCGCTGGGAGCCTTTCAGCCGGGCTCCGTCAGACATGTAGAGATGGGTGCCCTGCTTAAAGAAGAGGGCACCGGTCATGAAGGTACCGCGGGGCACCACCACCACGCCGCCGCCCTCCTGGGCAGCTTTGTCGATGACACGTTGGATGGCCGCCGTCTGCACCATCGTGCTGTCGGCCGTCACGCCGTGTTCCGTGATGACATATTGGTGTCCGAGATCTTCCATGCTGACCTTCGTCTTCTCGCAGAACCAGGAGTCCATCGGTGTGCCGTCTGGCCAGGCTGGTGTGACAGACTTGGTTTTCTTGGCACCTGCTGACATCGAGAGGGTCAGCAGGGCCAGTGTTATGAGGATAGTAGGTTTCATATTGATGCTGTTTGCTGTTCGCTGTCCGCAGGAATCTACCTGATGAACAGCAGTTCTCTGTATTTCGGCAACGTCCACAACTCGTCGGAGACGACGAGCTCCAGTTTGTCTATTTGGTAGCGTATGGTTTCCAGCTTCGGGGCCACGGTGTCGTGGTAGGCGACAGCCTTGTCGTGCTCGCTCTCTATGCGGTTGGCCTTGCGACGTGCATCGACAAGCTCTTCTACGGCGGTCTCTATATACTGTGTACGCTCGGCAATCTCCTTGATGAGTTTCTTGTTGCGTGCGGTCAGCGTGTCGGCCTCTTCCTTTCCGAAGATGGCATACATGTTCTGCACGTTCTTGGCCAGCTGACTTTGGTAGTGGGTGGCGACGGGCACGATGTGGTTCATCGTGATGTCGCCCAGTACGCGGGCCTCAATCTGAATCTTCTTCGTGTAGGTCTCCCATTTCACCTCGTTGCGGGCTTCGAGCTCGTTGCGGCGCATGACGTTCATGGTCTCAAACATGCGGATGGAGTCTTCGTCCAGGTAGCGCTCGATGACACGCGGACAAGAGTTCTCCACGTCCAGGCCGCGGCGGGTAGCTTCTTTCACCCACTCGTCGGAGTATCCGTTGCCGTCGAAGTGGATGGGCTTGCAGGTTCTGATGTCTTCGCGCACCACCTGCAGGATGGCGGCAAACTTCTCTTCGCCTTTGGCTATGCGCTCATCTACACGGCACTTGAAGTCGGTCAGTGCCTCGGCCATGGCGGTGTTCAGCACAATCATCGATGCGGCACAGTTAGCCTCGCTGCCCACGGCGCGGAACTCAAAGCGGTTACCAGTGAAGGCAAAGGGACTGGTGCGGTTGCGGTCGGTGTTGTCGATGAGCAGTTCGGGAATCTCCGGAATATCGAGCTTCATGCCCTGTTTGCCGGCCATGGCCATCAGCGTGTTGGTGTCGGCATTCTCGATGGTAGCCAGCAGCTGACTCAGCTGTGTGCCGAGGAAGCTGGAGATGATGGCGGGCGGCGCCTCGTTGGCACCCAGGCGGTGGGCATTGGTGGCACTCATGATGGAAGCCTTCAGCAGTCCGTTGTGACGATAGACGGCCATGAGGGTCTCCACGATGAAGACCACGAAGCGTAGTGTGTCTTCTGGAGTCTTTCCCGGCCCGTGGAGCAGTATGCCCGTGTCGGTAGAGAGGCTCCAGTTGTTGTGCTTACCTGAGCCGTTGATGCCGGCAAAAGGTTTCTCGTGGAGCAGCACGCGGAAGCTGTGCTTGCGGGCAATGCGTTTCATCAGTTGCATGAGCAGCATGTTGTGGTCAACGGCCAGGTTGGTTTCCTCGAAGATGGGGGCCAGCTCAAACTGGTTGGGAGCCACCTCGTTGTGGCGTGTCTTGCAGGGGATGCCCAGTTCCAGGGCTTGTATCTCCAAGTCTTTCATGAAGGCCTGCACGCGCTCGGGGATGGCGCCGAAGTAGTGGTCGTCCATCTGTTGGTTCTTGGCAGAGTCGTGCCCCATGAGGGTTCGTCCGGTAAGCATCAGGTCGGGTCGGGCGGAGTAGAGGCTCTCATCGACCAGGAAGTACTCCTGTTCCCAGCCAAGGTTGGAGTTGACCTTCTTGACATTGGGATAGAAATAGTGAGCCACGTCGGTAGCAGCCACGTTGACGGCATGAAGGGCACGCAGCAGCGGAGCTTTATAGTCCAGTGCTTCGCCGGTATAAGAGATGAAGATGGTGGGGATGCAGAGGGTGTCGTCGATGATGAACACCGGGCTCGTGGGGTCCCATGCAGAGTAGCCGCGAGCCTCAAAAGTGTTGCGGATGCCACCGCTCGGAAAGCTGGAGGCGTCGGGTTCCTGCTGCATGAGCAGTTTGCCGCTGAACTCCTCTATCATGCCTCCCTTGCCGTCGTGTTCAATGAAGGCGTCGTGCTTCTCGGCAGTGCCCTCTGTCAGGGGCTGGAACCAGTGGGTGTAGTGGGTCACACCGTTCTCGTTGGCCCACTGCTTCATGCCCTTGGCCACTGCGTCGGCAATGCTGCGGTCCAGTCGGGCTCCGTTGTCTATGACGTCGATGAGCTTTTCGTAAACGTCGCGCGGCAGATACTTATACATCTTCTGCCGGTTGAAAACATTTTTGCCGAAATACTCCGACGGACGTTCTGCAGGTTCTACCACGTTGACCGGCTTCTTCTTGAAAGCCTCAGCCACTACCTCAAATCTTAAGTTTGCCATGATCTTTTGTACCTTGTTATTGTTATACCTAAGTGATGGTTTGTTGTCTTGGTTTCTACGATTATCTTCCCAACCACTGTTCTGGGTTCAGCTTGATGTTGCTGCCGTTTCTCATCTGGTGGAGTTGGAACTGCAGGATGTTTTGTGAATCCACAGCACCGAGCACCTGACGGGTGCTGACATGCTGTCCCTTGGTGACATTGCTTGAGCGCAGGTTGCAATAGACGGAGATATAGGAGCCGTGGCGCACCATGACAACCATGGAGCCCACATAGCCGAAGACGGCCGTCACCTCACCGTCGTAGATGGAACGGGCCTGACAGCCAGGTGAGCCTAAGATCTTGATGCCCTTGTTGTCGATGGCACCGTGCTTGTAGCCTTCAAGACTCTGCTGACCGAAATGCGCTACAATCTTGTAGGAGCCCGTGATGGGCATGGGCAGCCGCCCACGGTTGGCTGCAAAGCCCCCGCTGAGCATGCGGTCGGTGGCAGAGAACGACTGACTTTCCTCTGCGTCTCTCGTAGCCGACTCTATCTCTTTCTTGGAACGGGCAGCGTCGGCCGTGGCCTTCTTCTCTGCTGCCATGCGCTGTGCCTCGGCTTCGCGGGCTGCCTGTTCGGCCTTGGCTCTCTCTCTGGCATTGGCCTTGCGGGCTTCTTCCTTGGCTCTCTCTTCCCTGGCCTTGGCTTCGGCTATGCGGCGGGCGTTTTCGCGAGCGGCAGCCTCGGCGGCAGCCTTCTTTCGCGCCAGTTCCTCAGCAGCACGCTTGCGGGCAGCGGCTTCAGCGGCAGCCTTGCGCTTGGCTTCGGCCTCGGCGCGGGCGCGGGCCTTGGCAGCCTCCTGGGCAATGAGGCGGTCAATCTGTGCATTCAAGGCTGCGTCTTTCTTCTTCTCGTCATCAATGATGCCCTGAATGGTCTTCTGCTGTTTCTGCAGACTGGCCACCATCTTCTGTTGTTCTGCTTGCTGCCCTTGCAGGGCGTTTTGTTCCTGTTGTCCTTTGTTTAGCAGCTGGCGTTTCTCCTGTTGGGTCGCTTCCAGCTGGCGACGCTTCTCTTCCACTTTCTGCTGTTGTGCCATGACGAGTTCTCCCTGTCCGCGTTGGAAAGAAGCGTATTGGCGCACGAAGCGCATGCGGCGGAACATCTGTGAGAGGTTCTGTGCCGAGAAGATAAACATGAGTTTGTCCTGTACATGGCGGTTGCGGGCCATGTAGCGCAGGGAGGTGACATACTTCTGCTTGCGTTCAGCAAGTTGCTGTTCCAGGGTGTTGAGCTGGGCTTGCAGAATGTTGATATCACCATTGATGTATGTGATGTCGCGCTGGATGTTTTCGATGTTTCGCTGCCGGTCGGCAATGGCGGAGTTGAGCACCATGAGGTCTTGCAGCCGTTTCTTGACATTGGCCTGGTTGCTGCGTAGTGCCTGTTCCTGTTCGCGAATCCTCTTCTGAATCTGCGAGCGCTGACTCTGCAAGCCACGGATAGACGAGTTGGTATAAGTGGTTGTCTGCTTGCCTTTAGTCTGCTTCTTGCCCTTGACAGTTGTCTTGGCCTGTGTCTTAGTCTTGGCTGTTGTGCTCTTCTTGGCCACTTGTGTGGTCTTGCCTTTGGAGGCGGTTCGCTTCTGCTGTCCCATGACAGGCATGGCCAGGAGCAGGATGAGTAGTATGTTGATGAGCTGTCTCATTTATTGTATCTGACTGATTTTCTTAAGGATTTCCTCGGCGTCAACCTTCTTGAATTTAGAGGAAACGGTGGTGCGTGACTCCCAATTGTCGTTGGTGGTCACTTCACTCATGTTCAGCGTGAGGCGGAGCGTGTGACGATTGGCACCGGCAACGATGGTGAAAAGAATGTCTTGCAGGGTGGGAAACGACTTCAGTCCTACAGGTGTGAAGTTGCTATAGGTCCAGTCCAGCCGGGAGTTGTTGTCTTGTGTGGCATAGCCGATGTGGGCAGCGGTAATCTGTCCGTTGGCCTTCTCTGTGTCCCAAAGATAGGAAATCTTTCCCGGCTGTTGCTTCAGGCTCACGGAACGCTTGATGGCCGCAAGGTCAACATGGTAGTCGGTCAGATCGGCTTCGCCAACATGTTCTTTGCCAGGCATGAGCAGCTGGTTCCAGAACAAAGCCTGCAACGAATAGAAGCTCAGTCCGTTGGCCTGGAGGAAGCCCAGCTGGTCATATCGGGCTTCTACATATTCCTTGTGCATACGGTCCATGAGGAGCACGCGGTCTGGAGTGAACTCGATGCGCCCTACCTCTGAGCCGAGGATAGGGACGAAGAGTTGCAGGCGGATGACCTCGTCTTTCCGCATGTGGAGTGAGCCTGGCACATTGAGTTCTTTGCCGTCGGCGTTGATGGTGCAGGACATGTTGCCAACGACGTTTTTGGAATGAAGCTGGCGGTCATAGACCTTCTGCACGAAGGTGAGCATCTGGCGCTCTAACGTCATCTCCGCATGGTTGTTTCCAGCTTTGTCCTCTCCGTTGGCAGCCTTGTGTGTGGCGCAGGAGGCCAGGATGACCAGGCAGCTCATGACGGCACAGACTTGGGTTAAGTATTTCTTCATTTTGATTTCAGATATTTCCTTGTTTTGATTTTCTTGGGCAACAGCGGACTGTCGGCTCCAGCCGAGAGTGCTTTCTTCCAGAAGTCCACGGCCTCGTCGGTCTGTCCGTTCATGAAACAGATGTCTCCGGCATGCTCCAGGATGACACCACTCTGTATAGAGTCGGTGTCGTTGCTGACAGCCATGTTGATGTAGGAAAGGGCTTCTTCGTAGCGTTCTTCGAGAAACAGAATCCAGGCATAGGTGTCGAGATAGGTGGCATTCTGTGGCTCAGCCTTCACAGTCTTGTAGCTCATCAGCTCTGCCCGCTTCAGGTCGTCACTCGTCTCGCAGAGATAGTAGGCATAGTTGTTCAGACAGGCAATGTTGTCGTCTTTCCATTGCAGGCAGCTGTCGTAGGCGGCGAAGGCTTCCTGCTGTCGTCCCTGGTGGTGCAGGATGTCGCCCATGAAATAGTAGAAGTCTGAGACGATGTTGGCATTGCTTCCCTCGTGAATCTGTGACACTCCCCTTTGGAAGACGTTGAGGGCCTGGTCTTCGTCACCCTCTTGGTAGTGGGCCAGTCCCAGGTAGTAGTAGAATACCATCTCGTCGGGGTTATACTGTGTGCCGGCCGTGCATAGCGTGATGATGTCTTTCCATTCCATCTTGTTCAGGTGGAATTGCAACAGTTGGACGCGGGCCGACACGTTGTCGGGAGCCATGTCGAGGATGTGTTGCAGGGCAGGCCTTACCTGTTCTTCCGGCATGTTTTTCAGAGTCATGTAGGCCACCTTCAGCTCTGCCATGTCTATATCTTTCGGGTTGACGGCCATGACGCGGTTGAACATGTCAAGCACTTCGGTGCTGTCGCCGCCGGCTTTTTGGTTCTCGCTGATCAGCTGACGAATCATGGTCACCTTGTTCTCGGTGGCCGCTTTCCTGTTGACCAGGATGCGTTCCATCATGTCTTTGGCCAGCGAGTCTTGTCCCTGCGACTTGAAGTAGTCGTAGGCTGAAGCCTGCACATAGGCGTTGTCGGGCTCTTCCTGCAAGGCTGCAGTAAAGATGCGTCCGGCGTCTTCCTGCCGGTTGTTTTTCATGAGCCAGTTGCCCATCATGACACGGTAGCTGAGGTCGTTAGGATGTTCGTCGGCCAGCGACTGCAGGGCGAGGCGTGCTGCCTCTTGGTCGCCTTTCAGTTCATAGACTCTCATCTTGGTGAGCGTCAGTTCTTCATTCGTACCCACCTGCTGCTCTATGCGGTTGACGACATCGAGCAGCCGGTCGTAGTCGCGCTTGTTCTGGTAGAACTGCATGAGAATCTCCAGCACGTCGGTGCGGTCGTGGTGGTTCTCTGCCAGCTCTTCATAGACGGCCAGTGCCTCGTCGTAGTGTTTCGTGGAGATAAAGTATTGGGCCAGCCGCTCTTGATAGGTGCTGTTGTCGGGCGCCAATTCTGCTGCCAGCTCCAGATGGTGGCGGATGGCGCTGTCGAGTCCCAGGTCCGATAGGTACATGGCCATCAGGTAGTGGGCTTCTGGTGCGTTGGGGTTGATGCTGAGTGCATGGCTGAGAAGGTCGTGGGCGGCATCGAGCTTACCTTGCTCCTGCATGCGCACAGCCTCGAGAAAGAAATATTGGTAGCGCATGGAGTCGCGGGACGAAAGCTGTGGGGCTGCATGCGCTACATCCTGTCTGCCACCGGATGTAAGGGTTGACGTGCGTGAACAGGCTGCAGGTAGCAGGAAAAGGACTGCCAGGATGCTTCCCGTCAGCATGATTTTTATTTTTCTCGTCGTCTGCCTATCCATCACTTTCCGCTTTTCATTTTTCTTCCTTTTACTTCCTACTTCCGACTTTCCGTTTCTCACTCTACTTTGTTCCTGTATGGCCGAAGCCGCCTTCACCACGTTCACTCTCGTCGAGCATGTCAACGGCCATGAAGTGTGCCGTCTCATGTCTGGCAATGACCATCTGGGCAATGCGCTCGCCATCGTTGACAGTAAAGTCTTCCTGAGACAGATTGACAAGGATGACACCAATCTCGCCACGATAGTCGGCATCGATGGTCCCCGGCGTGTTCAGCACGGTGATACCTTTCTTTAAAGCCAGTCCGCTGCGTGGCCTTACCTGCGCCTCGAAGCCTTCTGGCAAGGCGATGTGCAGACCGGTGGGAATGAGCTTCCGTTCCAATGGGCGGAGCACCACCGGTGTGTCGAGGTTGGCACGCAAGTCCATGCCTGCACTCTGTTGCGTGGCATAGGTTGGAAGCGGCTGGTGGCCCTTGTTCACCACCTTCACTTCTATGGTCTTCTTGTCTGTCATTTTGGCTTGTTTGCTTGTGAGATGTTCAAATATTCTGCAAAAATAATTAATTATTCCCACTTTCCACCTATTTTTCTTTAGAAAAGAAAGATTTTAGACAATTTTACACTATCTTTGCGATTGTTTTTCAACAGACAAGGTTTTTTATCAGATATGAACTGGCAACAACTCATCACCAATCGCCGATTGGGACAGGAAGAACGTCATACCTCGCGTTTCGACGACCGCTCGGAGTTTAAACGTGACTATGACCGACTGATTTTCTCAGCACCGTTTCGTCGTATGCAGAACAAGACACAGGTGTTCCCCCTGCCTGGCAGCATCTTTGTGCACAACCGGCTGACCCACTCCCTGGAGGTGGCCAGCGTGGGCATGTCGCTGGGCAGCGATGTGGCCCGCCGGCTCATGGAAATGCACCCGGAACTCCGTGGCACGCTCTTCGAGGAAATAGGCACTATCGTGTCGGCTGCCTGTCTGGCGCACGACATGGGTAACCCGCCCTTCGGACACAGTGGTGAGAAGGCCATTCAAGCATTCTTTACCGAGGGCGGCGGGGCTTTCCTCAAAGGGCAGGTGAGCAGTGCACTCTGGGAAGACCTCACTCACTTCGAGGGAAATGCCAATGCCTTCCGACTGCTCACCCATCGTTTCAAAGGACGTCGCATCGGAGGCTTCGTCATGACCTATTCCACCCTGGCCAGTATCGTGAAGTATCCTTTCGAGTCGAGCCTGGCCGGCAAGCACGGCAAGTTCGGTTTCTTCTCTACAGAGGCTGAAACCTATAGAAAAATTGCCGATGAAATGGGGATTATTCGTAAATCGGTCCCGGGTGAGCCGATGGAGTATGCACGTCATCCGCTGGTCTATCTGGTAGAGGCGGCCGATGATATATGCTATGAAATCATGGACCTTGAGGATGCCCACAAGCTGAAACTCCTCAGCTTTGAGGAGACGGAACGTCTGTTGCTGAACTTCTTTAGTGAGGAACAATGTGACTACATCCGCCAGCAGATAGTGGAGCAGGGGGTGGAAGACGACAACGAGAAGATCGTCTATCTGCGTGCTCGGGTCATCGGACTGCTCGTAGGAGAATGTGTTAAGACATTTGTCGAACATGAACAGGAAATCCTTGATGGTACCTTTAAGAAATCACTCGTAAAGAGTGTGACCCCCGCCGTCTATGAAGCGTACAGACATTGCACGGAGATCTCCAAAAAACACATCTACCAGAGTAAGCCCGTGTTGGATGTGGAGCTGAGTGGCTACCATATCATGGAGAATCTCATGGATGGACTGGTTGATGCTGCCGTCAATCCCAACAAGTTCCACTCTCAGCAGCTCATACGCCGTTTTAGCAGCCAGTATGATATTGAGAGCGACAACCTGGAAACACGCCTGATGGCAGTCATCGACTATATCAGCGGCATGACGGACATCTTCGCCTTGGATATCTACCAGAAAATCAACGGAATATCCCTCCCCATCGTGTAAGATAATGATGATGAAGCCATCCTTTTGATGGACATTATACGATTCAGGTTTCGTAGGTTCTATATATCTCGTAGGTTCTATATATCTGATAATGGGTGTCACTTGGTGACAGAAATCTCATATTCGCTCGGCGCACAGCGATGCTTTCTTTCTCCACGATGTTATGAAAGCGTGCAAGCCCGAGCGCATAGCGAGGCGGAGAAAGAATTTCACGAGCGAGGCGAGTTGAATCCCTCTTCAATTTTCTCTTAAAATCTTCCGTTTTTTTCTTCAAAAACTTCCGTTTAAGAAATATTAACTCATTTCCTCACAATTTCCTCACACCTCACAAAGCCTTTATTTATCGGCTTCCCGGCTCATGGAATGAGGAAATGAGGAAAAAACTAAAAATAAAAATTCCTGGTGCGCGCACGCGCGCGAGAGAACTTTCTTTTCGTATGGCGTACGGCGACACTATCATAGTGATGTGGAGAAAGAACTTTCTATGGTTGTATTTAGAGACCTCTAAACAACCATAAACAATGAAAAACACATAGAGATAAATCTCTGTATATCAACTACTTTTAGATTTTAACACTTCGGACTTGCTTTTAGGCAAAGAGGTGTGAATGTGCAACTACGGAAGAATGTTATCTTGAATACTCAAATTTGTTTTGTAATTATATGTCATATTCCAATAAGATGCATACCTCACAAAAAACTCAATCAAGTTAAAATAACGAGTTATTTTCGCACTTCCAAACCTTATAAAGCTGAAATTTTGTTAAACGCGCTTGATTTTTGAGATTTTTTCTCACATTACGCATTCTATATCGAAAATTAATTGTATCTTTGTACAAAAATATTGAAATATGCTGGTAAATTTCACAGTTAAGAATTTTCGCTCTTTTAAACAGGAACGTACCTTTAGCATGGAGGCGAGTTCCATAAGGGAGCACAAAGAGTCTGTAATCAGCGAAGGTAAGTACAGTTTACTTCCGTTGGCAGTCTTGTATGGTGCCAACTCGGGTGGCAAGAGTAATTTGATTCAGGCCATATCCACTATGCGTAGTATGGTTAGGCGTTCTGTCAGGTTGAATGAAGGTGATACACTACCATATGATCCTTTTGCATTGGATGAAAGTTCTGATTTTCAACCAACATTGTTTGAGATACAGTTTATTCATGCAGAGGTGCTTTATCGCTATGGCTTCGAATACAACAAAACTGACATTATCTCAGAGTGGCTATACGAGAAACGGTTTGGAGAAAAAGAGTACGAGCTCTTCGTGCGTTCACGAGATATTATAGAGGTATCTCCTAAAAGATTCCCAGAGGGTCAGGGAAAGGAAGACTTGACAAACTCAAATCGCCTCTTCCTGTCGCTTGTAGCTCAGCTGAAAGGCGAGAAGTCCAATTCCATATTGGGCTGGTTTGGAGAATGTAATGTGCTTTCTGGAATCGACAGCGAAGGCTACGAGGCATTTACGCTCAGAATGTTTTTGGAACATCAGAATGGAGCTGACCAGGCTCAGGAGTTCTTCAAGGCCCTGCAACTGGGCTTTACCCGTTTCTCTGTCAAGAAGGTTGATATTCCCCAAGAGGCATTAGACAGTGCCCCAAGGTCTTTAAGGTCACAGTTGGAGAAGGACTTGGCGACAGGGAATGTGGTCGAGCCGATAACCACTCACAATGTCTATGACGAAAAAGGGCTGGTAATCGGCGAGCGCAATTTTCACAAGAACCAGATGGAGTCAGAGGGGACGAAGAAAGTGATAGAGATTTCCGGCCCAATATTCGATACGCTGAACGAGGGCAAGACGCTGATTGTCGATGAACTGGATGC
>Ga0247611_10007009_pt1 | contig 14316 bp, 16 predicted proteins | sample 177DNAGHGhighgp2_FD_192422 | JGI IMG/M metagenome (GOLD analysis project Ga0247611, IMG submission 192422) | Sheep rumen microbial communities from Palmerston North, Manawatu-Wanganui, New Zealand - 1770 DNA GHGhigh gp2 | ecosystem: Host-associated > Mammals > Digestive system > Stomach > Rumen...
AACTTGTACAGCTTCAAGTGACATGTTATTCTTCTCTGCAATGTGGCCGCCGCTGCAGCTGTCACCAGCACAAACGTTTGCTGCTGTTACAAAATAATCTTGTCCGTTTGTTGTAGTGAATCTTACATCACCGTTTCCACCTTTTGCATTAAATACTGAATTTACAACGTTTAATGTATCGCCAATAATATTGATATTACCGCCTACAGTGAAATCAGTATTGTAAATTTGAACAGCTGCCATGCCATTTTCTGCAAATTGCGGATTAGCTAAATTAACATTTGCCGGATTTGCAAGTGCTTGTGTTGTAATCATTAAATTTGTTTTAGTGTCGGTATCTGCTGCTGTTGTGAATTTTGCACCATTTAACAGAACTCCGTTCGGGTTTGAAATAATCAAATTACCGATGCCGGCATTTGTTTTGATTTGACCCTCAATTCGTGACATTCCGTTTGTAACAGTGTTTAATACTGTGATTCCGCTTACTCCTGATTCAGCGTTAAAGTTTAAAGTTTCACTGTTATACAAGTTTAGTGTATCCCAGTTAACGTGAGCATTTCCATTAAACTTTAATGTTGCGTAGTCAGTACCTGTTTCCAGACCGGTGTAACCCCCGCTAGTAGAATTGATAATAGAGCCTTCGCTGCCATTAATTCCAACTCCTAATCCGGTATTAACCGGTTCTGCAGACACTTGCATTACAGCGAACACTGTGGTTAAAGCAAGCGCCGTCAATTTTTTCTTTGTGTTTTTCATACTACATATCCTCATTAATTACCTCGTACAATTTATAAAAGTATTTAAAAATTAACGAATTTCACAACTTGCAAAAATTGTTACAAAACTTTACAAAAACCCCTTAATTTACCCCATTTTTGTTAAGTTTTGTTAATTTAGAAAATTTTTATTAAGTTTTGTTAAGAAAAATGTCTTAAATTATAGTCTTTCTTATCAGTAATGATGACTATTTGAGGCATTTATTATATAATTCGGTTATGTATGATGAATTAAATAATATTTATAATAAATGTTTGAACTGTCACAAATGTATTCTTGCTAAAACAAGAAATAATATAGTTTTTTCTGATGGTGTGCCTAATCCAAAGTTAATGTTAATTGGTGAAGCTCCGGGATTTTATGAAGACAAGCTCGGAAAGCCTTTTGTCGGTAAAGCCGGACAGTTATTAGATAAAATTTTTGCATCAGTCGGTTTTACAAGAGAGCGTGATATTTATATATGTAATACGGTTAAATGCAGACCACCGGAAAACAGAAATCCCGAACCTGCAGAAAAAGAAGCTTGCAGGGAATATCTTGATGCACAGTTGGATATTATTCGACCAAAAATCATATTATTATGCGGTAATGTTGCAGTTCAATCAATACTCGGAAATATCGGAGGAATAACAAAAATCAGAGGGAAATGGTTTGATGGAGGAGAAAATGTGTACGGTGCCAAGCTTATGCCAATTTTCCATCCTTCTTATCTATTAAGAAATGATTCCAGAGAAAAAGGCAGTCCGAAATGGCTTATGTGGCAGGATATTCAAGAAATCCGCAGAGAATACGACAAATTGTAAAAGCTCAATAAATTAGTTGACGCTATTTGCGCCCGAAACAATTTCAACAAGTTCTTGAGTAATTGCTCCTTGACGAGCTTTGTTGTAATCAACAGTCAGAGTATTAATCATCTCTTCCGCGTTGTTTGATGCGGCAGACATTGCTGTCATACGAGATGCAAGTTCACTGGCATTTGCTTCAAGTAATGCCTGATAAATAGAATTTGTAATATACATAGGAACTAACTGCTGCAAAATTGCATGTGGAGAAGGTTCAAATACCATAAGCGGATCCAATTCGTGTTCACTGCTTTTTTCAACCTTAACCGGCAGAATTTCCCAAGCAACAACATTATATGACATCATATTGTTAAAATGAGTCGTAAAAACGTCAATACTATCAAGTTCGCCTTTAACAAAATCCTCTGCCAAATCTTCTGCGATTACGGTTGCTGCTGTTGCTGTCGGATTATTAGCAATAGCCATATAGCCTTTTTTAAGGACAAAATCATCACTTAATTTATGCTTGAATGCAGAGATGGCTTTAATGCCTACAGGATATACATAAGTTTTTATTCCGTTAGCTTTATTCTCTTTTATACGTTTAAATGCCGCTTTTATGACATTTGCGTTATATGCACCTGCAAGCCCTTTGTTTGATGTTATAACAAGCAGACCTTCTGCTTTTACTTCTCTCGGTTTAATGAGTTCGGCATAATTGTCCAATGCACGTTCTATATTCAAACCGTGTGAAGAATACTCACCAACTGTCGCAAGCATTTTTCTGAACAGATGCAAAAGTTCATCTGAAAACGGTCTTGCCGCTTTAACGGTATATTCTGCTTTTTTAACCTTAGCAGCTGCTACCATCTTCATTGCTTTTGTAATCTTTTTCGTGTTTTGAACACTGTTTATTCTGCTTTTTATGTCTTTTAAGTTTGGCATTTTCGATTCCTTCCCCTCTCCTTTGGGAGAGGATAGAATTTCTCTTGGTGAGGGTTAATCACCTTGTTTATTTAATTTTTAATTTTTGTTGGACTTCATCCAACCTTATGAAAGGGTTTTTCCGTACTCTTCAAGTTTAGCTTTCAGAGTTGCAATATCTTCATCAGAAAGCTTAGCGCCTTCGTTAAGAGCTTTACTCATTTCGGGAAGATTTGCTTCAAAGTATTCAAACCACCCATTCTTATATGCAGTGATATCTTTATTATCAACTTCATCCAAGAAGCCTTCGTTAGCCGCAAACAGAATTGTAACCTGTTGAGCAACTGTTAAAGGTTTGTATTGAGGTTGTTTTAGGACTTCTGTAAGTTTTTGACCTCTTAGTAATTGTTTTTTAGTAGCAGCATCTAAGTCTGATGCAAATTGAGCAAAAGCTTCAAGTTCTCTAAACTGAGCCAAATCCAAACGAAGTTTACCTGCTACTTGCTTAATACCTTTTGTTTGAGCAGCACCGCCTACACGAGAAACTGATATACCTGCGTTAATTGCCGGTCTTACACCTGAGTTAAACAGTGATGTTTCCAAGAATATCTGTCCATCGGTAATAGAGATTACGTTTGTTGGAATATATGCTGAAACGTCTCCTGCTTGTGTTTCAATAATCGGAAGAGCGGTAATACTTCCGCCGCCGAGTTCATCACTCAATTTAACTGCTCTTTCAAGTAAACGTGAATGTAAGTAGAATACGTCACCCGGATAAGCTTCACGTCCCGGAGGTCTCTTCAATAACAAACTCATTGCACGGTATGCTTGAGCGTGTTTTGTTAAGTCATCATATATAATTAAAACGTGCTTTCCTTGTTCCATAAATTCTTCTGCAATTGCTACTCCAGCAAAAGGAGCAATATATTGCATTGGAGCAGGTTCATTAGCAGTTGATGCAACTATTATTGAATAATCCATTGCTCCGTGTTTTTCTAATGTTTTAGCAATTTGAGCTACAGTTGATGCCTTTTGACCGATTGCAACATAAATACAAATTACATCGCCGCCTTTTTGGTTAATAATTGTATCAATTGCTACTGCGGTTTTTCCTGTTTGTCTGTCTCCGATAATTAACTCACGTTGACCACGTCCGATAGGAGTCAGAGCATCAATAGCGGTTAAACCTGTTTGAAGAGGCTGGTGAACAGATTTTCTGGCAACAATACCCGGAGCTACACGTTCAATAGGTCTTGTTTTATCTGATAAAATATCACCTTTACCGTCTATAGGACGACCTGTCGGGTTAACGATTCTGCCGATAAGCGAATCTCCTACAGGAACTGATGCAATTCTGCCTGTTGTTTTAACTGTCATACCTTCTTTAATATGTGTATATTCACCCAAGATAACAACACCGACATTTCCTTCTTCAAGGTTTAATGTTATACCAAGAGTTCCTTTACCGTCTTCAAATTCCACAAGTTCGTTTGACATTACATTGCGTAAACCGTAAATACGTGCAATACCGTCACCTACTTCAAGAACCGAACCAATATTTGATACTTCGGCTTTAGCTTCATAGTTTCTGATGTTCTCTTTTAATATAGAACTGATTTCATCAGGATTAATTACTGCCATTTTTATCCTCTCTCTTATTTATTATAATATTTATGCCCTAATAATACTTTCACTTAGTTTCTCAAGCTTATGCTTAATACTGTTATCAACAACAGTTTCATTTATATTGAATACCAATCCGGCAATTATGTCAGAATCAACTTCCCATTCTACATTTACATCTTTCTGAAGTTTTTCTGCTACACGATTTTTGATATCCGTTTTTCTTTCATCGCTTAAATCTATTGCAGATGTAATATCTACTCTTACAATATTTTTAAGTTCTTCTAATTCTTTTTCAAATTCATCAGATATGTCTTTTATGAGATTAATACGTTTTTTAAGATTAAGAACGAACAGAAAGTTATAAACAATAGGTGTTACTTTATCTTGAAATAGCTTACATATAACAATCTGTTTTTCTTCGGTAGAGATAGACGGATTATTGACCACATTTGAAAGTTCTTCTGACGAATCAAAAGTATCCGAAATATTCCGCAAGTCAGAAAGAACAGTTTCTTTAGAGATGCTTTCATCTTCTTGTGTAAGTTCTATTAAAGCCTTAGCCCATTTTTTTGATGCAAGTTCCGTCATCTAAATCTCCACTCCGTTTATGGTTTCTATACTTTCATCAATAAGTTTGTTATGCAAATCATAATTGTTATTAAGTTCATTAATAATATGTTCGCGCGCAACTTCAACTGAAGCAAGAGAAGCTCTTTTCATTATGTCATTTTTAAGAACACCTGTTTTGTTATCGATTAACTTCAGTGTATTAGCTTTGATATTTTCAACGGATTTATTTGCTTCTGCAATAATTTGTCCGCCTACAAGTTCTGCATTATTTTCAGATTGTTTAATAATGCCTTCTATTTCTTCTTCAAGATTAGCGATTTTGTCCTCTATTGTTTTAAGTTTTGTTTCGGATTCTTCTTTAGCATTTTTCGAACTGTCAATTTTTTCTTCAACAGTATGAGAACCTTTTTCTAATCCTCCTATTACATCAAGTTTTACAAAAAGGTATGCAATTATACTTGCAAAAATTATAAAATTGAATAAATTTGTCCGAGCTATATAATCTAAAACCGCTTGAAACATGTTACCTTTTTACCTCACTATAGAGAATTTCATTTATTTTGTCGTTATCAAAACCTTGAACTTCACTTCTGTAGCCGAGAACTTTTTCAACTATATCGTTTGCCAAATCAGTCATTTTCCATTTAAGATTTTCTTTTGCTTGATTAGAGACATTGCTTAAATCCGCATAAGCATTTTCCAACTCATTTTGTGACTTATTTTGAGCATCTTTAACAATATTTGTTCTTTGATCTTTATAACCTGTAAGAATCTCGTTATATTTTTCTCTTGCATTCTCTTTTGACTCAGCAAGTTTTTCATCACGTTCTTTTGAAAGTCCATCTGCTTTTGCATTATTTTCGTTTGCAGATTGGTAATTTCCGTTAATGAAGTTATTACGTTCATTTACAATTTTTCGAACAGGTTCGTATAGCAATTTGTTCATTACAAAAACAAATACTAAAAATGATATAATTGCTGCAAAAAAAGTTCCGTTAAAATCCATTGTTATTCTTCCATTTAACTTGACACAAATAATAATACTTTAGTGTCTTATTACCTTCAAATTAGCCCATCATTCCTGAAAGTTTCATAGCGATAACTAAAGCATAAATAGCACAAGCTTCTGCTAACGCAGCACCAACCAAGAAGAAACCTACTGCTTTACCTGCGATTTCAGGTTGTCTTGCAATTGATTCCAATAAACCTTTTGTTGCAATACCAATACCAAGTCCTGCGCCTACTGCACCAAAACCCATTGCAATACCTGCACCTAATTGTGCTAAATCAGAAATTGTTTTTACTTCTTCCATTTTTCTTTCTCCTTCTTATTTATAAACTTTGTTATTTAGTGCTCTTCATTGACAGCTGTTGCTATATAAACCGTAGTCAGCATTGTAAATACAAGTGCCTGAACACATGCTACAAGTATTTCAAAGAACATTATAGGAAGCGGAAGCCCCCAAGCGCAAATACCTAAAAGCGCACCGATTAATATTTCACCGGCAAGTATGTTTCCGAAAAGACGGAGAGCCAGTGTTAAAGGTCTTGTAAAGAGTTCTAAAATCTCTACCAACATTGAAATAATACCTACAAAAGAAAATTCATGAAGCAAGAATTTCCCTTTTTTCTTTATCAATCCTGCTGATACATAATAAATTAAAACTATAATAGCAAGACCTGCAGTCATATTTATGTCATTTGTAGGAGAAGCAAATTCTCCGTGTTTAAGCTCAAACATTTTGAGCGGTAATTGCCCCATAAGATTTGCTGTTACGATAAACAGAAATAATGATGCAATAAGCGGAAAGTGTTTTTCTCCATCCTTATTAATCATACTTTTTATAAGGTTATCAAAATATCCCAGTATTCCTTCAATAATGTACTGGAGTTTTCCAGGTATTATAGATAGTTTTCTTGTTGCAATGAAAGCAATAATTATTAAAAATGCCATTGCAGCCCACATAGTTACAAGCGTATCCATGTTAAATGCCATTGGATGACCTGCAATCACTGTGTTAACAATCCAGTGTCCTTCGCTCATTAAAAACCTCTCTTCTTAGTGTTAATATTATCATAAATTTTAAAGTTGTGCAATTATATACGTTTTTTCGTTCATTTGCAGTATATATTTTTTATAAAAATTTTGTCAAAAGAGTAATGAGAAGTTTTATTAAGTGTGCTATAATGGCTTTATGAACAACAATGACAAATCAAAAGCAATGAGACGGTTATCAAATGCATTAAATGCAAATGATATGGAGTCTGCGAAAAAAATAATTGAAACAGACGTTAAACGTTATCTTCCCAAATACGAATACTATTTCTATTTGGGATTAATATCGGAAAATAATAAAGAAAAATTAAAATATTATAACCAAGCAATTAAAGCAAATCCGGATTTTTCTGATGCCTATATAAACAGAGGTTTGGTGAAAAATGAACTTCAGGATTATGAAGGTTCAATTGATGATTATAACAGAGCTATTGAGCTTGATTCAAAATGTTCATTAGCATACAACAATCGCGGATATACAAAATACAAAAAAGGAGATTTTGAAGGAGCTTTAGCTGACTATAATAAAGCAATTCTTTTAAACCCGAAACTAAAAATAGCACTGGATAATAAGGCCAAACTTCTTTCCGAAGTATGTATGAAAGATGATGAAGAATTTATTGCTAAATATTATTTGAGCATAGGTATTCAAGAAATTAATCTCGGAAATTTTCTTGAAGGTATAAAAAATATTGATGAGTCTATAAAACATAATGACAAATCAGATATTGCATATTTTTATAAAGCTGCAGCTTATCATAATTTGAACAATACTGATTTGGCATATGAAAACTATACAAAAGCTATCGAACATAACAAAAATATGGTAGATGCGTATTATAATCGGGGTCAATTAATGCTCAAAGAAAATCCAAAGCATGCTCTTGATGATTTTGTATCAGCAGTTGCTCTTGATTCTAAATTTATAGATGCATATTATGCAATTGCAGCTATTCAAAAGAATTTGGGGCAATACGAAGATGCAGTTAAAAACCTTGATAAAATATTAGAAATAGAACCAATGGCAGTAAACGCAAAGGCTCTAAAAAAGCTTATTTTAACTAAGTATATAAAGTAATTTATACTAGCTTGACAAACATACAAATATTATAGATAATGATAATGATAATTATTATCATTATTATATGGGGAAGTGGGATTTATGAGGAACTCGAAACAGAAAGATATTATTCTGCGTGCGCTTGAGGAGCACTGTATTCATCCTACTGCAGAAGAACTATATAAATACATACACCAAGAACATGACGATATTGGTGTTGCAACAGTTTATCGTAATCTTAACAAATTTGCAGAAAAGGGATTAATTCGTAAAATTGTCGGTTTGGACGGTTCTTCTCATTTCGACAGCTGCATGCAGCCGCACTACCATTTTGTTTGCAGTTGCTGCGGTAAAATATACGATGTTCCTATGAATTTAGGAAAAGATTTGATTGCAAAAGCAGAAGAATTTACTGATTGCAAAATTACATCAGTAGATATAACTTTTAGAGGCATGTGCAGAGATTGTGAAAAGAAACATAACGGAAAATACGTTTTTGATGAAACAGAAACGGAAATGTTACTGGCTGCAAGTACTTCTTAAAGTTTAAATGTAATTTTAACAATTTATATAAGTTAATAAATTTGTTAATAACATATTCATGGTGATACAATAAAAATTCGCACTAAAATCGAAAAATATAAAGGAGACATATACAATGGAAGCAACAATAGAGCATTCCACAGAGAATCGATATTCAACAAAAGAATTTGTTGGCGGAAAATGGCAAAGAGAAATTAACGTAAGAGATTTTATACAAAAGAATTATACTCCTTATGACGGAGATTCAAGCTTTTTAACAGGTCCTACGGAAGCTACAAAAAGACTTTGGGAAGAATGTCTGGAATTGTTCAGACAAGAGCGTGAAAATCTCGGAGTTTTGGATATGGATACAAAAATTGTATCTACGGTAACTTCGCACGGTGCAGGTTATATTGATAAAGACTTAGAAAAAATAGTCGGATTACAGACTGATAAACCTTTAAAACGTGCGCTTCAACCGTTTGGCGGAATAAGAATGGCCGAAAGTGCGTGCGAAGCTTATGACTATAAAGTTGATAGTGAAGTATCAAAAATATTTAAAAAATACAGAAAAACTCATAATCAAGGCGTTTTTGACTGTTATACTCCGGAGATGAGAAAAGCTCGTCATGCTGCTATTCTGACCGGACTTCCTGATGCATACGGAAGAGGTCGTATAATAGGTGATTACAGACGTATAGCTTTATACGGTATTGATAGATTAATTGAAGATAAACAGGAACAACATGCTTCTTTAGATGGTGAAATGACTCCGGAAAAAATTCAACTCAAGGAAGAAATAGCTGAGCAAATCAGAGCTTTGAACGATTTGAAAAAGCTTGGGGAAATCTATGGTCTTGATATTTCTCAGCCTGCTAAGAACGCAAAGGAAGCGGTTCAGTGGTTATATTTCGGTTATCTGGCAGCTGTTAAAGAGCAAAACGGTGCTGCAATGAGTATCGGAAGAACATCAACATTCCTTGATATATTCATTGAAAGAGATTTGAGTGAAGGTATTATTACGGAAGAAGAAGCTCAGGAACTTATTGATCATTTTATAATGAAGCTTAGACTTGTTAAATTTGCCAGAACTCCTGAATATAATGCACTGTTCTCGGGAGATCCGACATGGGTAACCGAATCAATCGGCGGCGTTGGGGTTGACGGACGTCATATGGTTACGAAGAACTCTTTCAGATATCTTCATACACTTGAAAATCTGGGAACAGCTCCGGAACCTAATTTAACAGTACTTTGGTCTACCAGACTTCCGCATAACTTTAAAGAATATGCAGCGCATATTTCTATAAAAACATCATCTATACAATATGAAAACGATGATATGATGAGACAAATACATGGAGATGATTATGCAATAGCTTGTTGTGTATCTTCTATGGTTGTTGGAAAAGAAATGCAGTTCTTCGGAGCAAGAGCAAATCTTGCAAAATGTTTGCTTTATGCAATCAACGGCGGAGTTGACGAAAGGCTTAAAGAACAAGTAGGTCCAAAATACAGGCCGATTACTTCCGAATATCTTGACTATGACGAAGTAATTTCAAAATATGAAGATATGATGGAGTGGTTAGCCGGATTATACGTTAATACGCTCAACGTAATTCATTATATGCATGACAAATACTGTTACGAACGTACTCAAATGGCACTTCATGACAGAGATGTAAAAAGATATTTTGCAACCGGCATTGCAGGGTTATCTGTAGTTGCTGATTCTCTATCCGCAATCAAATATGCAAGAGTAAAAACTATTCGTGATGAAAACGGAATAGTTGTTGATTACGAGATAGAAGGGGATTATCCTAAATACGGAAATAATGACGATAGAGTCGATCAAATAGCAGTAAATTTGGTTCACAAATTTATGAATATGATAAGAAAACATTACACATACAGAAACTCTATTCCGACAATGTCAATTCTTACAATAACATCAAATGTTGTTTACGGAAAGAAAACAGGAAGTACTCCTGACGGAAGAAAACAAGGAGTTCCGCTCGCGCCGGGGGCAAATCCTATGCACGGTCGTGATACAAACGGTGCAGTTGCATCTCTTTCTTCAGTCGCAAAACTTCCTTTTGGAGATGCCCAAGACGGTATATCAAATACTTTCTCAATAATCCCTAATGCTCTTGGAAAAGATGAAGTGTTTATGGGTGATTTAGATGTTTGTTTTGATTGCGGTTGTGCGGAGAGAACAGTTGATTTTGAATAATGATAATTTATAAAAGGAGAATAAAATGACAACTCAACAAGAAGAAAATTTAATAAACTTGCTTGATGGATACGTTGAAAAAGGCGGGCATCATTTGAATGTAAATGTTTTTAACAGAGAAACTCTGCTTGACGCACAAGCTCATCCTGAGAAATATCCGCAGTTAACGGTTCGTGTGTCCGGTTACGCAGTTAATTTTATTAAACTTACAAAAGAACAGCAAGATGATGTTATATCAAGAACCTTCCACGCTTCATTGGGTTCTGCACAAACATCTCAACCGGCTGAAACAAATATTGAAGTTTCTTCAAATGAAAATCTTATGGAATATACTCCTGTTGAAGAAGTTCAAATTTCTACAACTCCGAGAACAAGTGTTGGTTCTATGTCTATGCCTTCTGATTTTTCAAGAAAATCAAATGCATCAGAAAAAATACATGCTAATGTGTAAAATATAAGCGGACAAAATTATATATTTACCCCAAATTTGTCCGCAAACTTTTCATATCGCCAATCATATAAAATGAACCGCAAATAATATTTAATTTATCAGATGTAATAATCGAGTTGTTGCAATATTTTTGACATTTAATTTTGCATGCTTTTTGCAGCTCTTCAAAAGTACAGGCGTCCGGATAATTAAATTCATTCAAATAAACTACGTCATCACTTCTAAATAATATTTCCATCATTTTTTTATAATCTTTTCTTTTAAGTGCCCCAAAAATATATCGGCGCTTTTGATTTGGGAAATATAAATCTAAATTCTTTCTTAAAGCTTCTGCGCCGTTAGGATTATGGCAAGCATCAATAATAAGATTTTTTTCTTTAATATATTCAAAACGGCAAGGATGGTAAACACTCCTTAAGCCTTTAATAATCGTTTCTTCTTGAATATCAGGAAATAAATACTCTAATGCAGCTAAAACAAGTGATAAGTTTTCAGCTTGATGTATACCTTTCAGGGATAAAGCGGACGTATATTTTGCAGGAATATTTTTCAATCCGTTTAAAAGCTTGGAATTATTTTCTTGAACCTTTTTTCTTATTGATTCAAAATCCATGTTTGTAATTAGCGGGCAATTAGGTTTTATTATTCCGGCTTTTTCATACGCTATTTTTTCTTTAGTGTCCCCCAGTTTGTCTGTATGATCCAAGTCTATTTGAGTTATGATTGAACACAGATTTTTTTTCACAACATTTGTTGCATCTAACCTGCCGCCTAAACCGGTCTCTATAACTGCAATTTCAACACCCTTGTCTTTAAAGTACAAAAACATTATTACAGTAAGAATTTCGAATTCCGTTAAATGAATATCAAAAGATACAATTCTTTTTGTATATTCTGCAAATTTTTGTTTAGGAATACAAATGCCGTTAACTTGGATTCTTTCGGTATAATCCCAAATGTGCGGGCTTGTATAAAGTCCTGTCTTGTATCCTGCAGTTCTTAAAACCGATTCTAATATAGCGCAGACAGAACCTTTACCGTTAGTTCCCGCAACTTGAATACATTTTAGTTTATTTTGCGGGTTATCTAATAAATCCAATACTTTTAAAATTCTTTCCAGTCCAAGATTTATATAGAAATTATCTTTACTTGTAATAAGCTCAATTGCCTTTTCATAATCTGACATAACATAATCCTAAAACAATGACTTTTATGATTCAAGTTAACTTCAAAAACTAAAACAAAGAGATTTTGTTATACAATAATAAATATGAAGGGTATAATTTTTGATTTTAACGGAACACTTTACTGGGATTCACAGCTTCATTACGATGCTTGGCGTGAATATTCGGCAATGCTGCGAGAAAAACCTTTTAGTGACGAAGAAATGCGAACTAAGATGTTTGGTCATACAAATGCTGATATTATAGAGTATTTAACGGGAAAGAAACCTACACAAGAAATTGTTGATAAATATGGCAAAGAAAAAGAGGCAGTGTACAGAAAACGATGTTTGGAAGATCCGGATAATTTTAAGCTTGCACCCGGAGCAACAGAACTTTTAGACTACCTCAAATCAAACAATATTCCAATGACAATAGCAACAATGTCAGAATGGGATAATGTTGAGTTTTATATAAAGGAATTTCATTTAAGCAACTGGTTTGATTTGGATAAAATTGTTTATTCGGACGGTACTATTCCGGGAAAACCTGCTCCTGATATATTTATACTTGCTGCAAAAAAAATAGGGCTTAAACCCAAAGATTGTATAGTCGTAGAGGACGCTATTGCAGGTATACAATCCGCTAAGTCTGCCGGAATAGGCAAAATTATAGCAATTGCTTCTCTTGAACCGATAGAGTTTTATTCAAAAATAGAAGGTATTAGTGAGATAATCAAAAATTTTCATGAATTCAATCGAAACTTATTAGAAAAACCTAATCGGATTTTGAAGTCTTAGATTTTTTATGGAAAACTTTATTCCATAAATTTGAAACCCCTTTTCCTATCGGTTTAAATACCTTATCTCTAGTAAATGTCCATGCCGGCTGTAAAGCTTTATTCCAAACAAAATTAGCAGCAGGAGCTATGACTTTTGTGCCAAACCAAGTCAAACCTTTTCCTATGCCTTTGAATATGTTTGGCATAGCTGGCATTAGTGCCATGCCGGCTGCAAACCCGAGTCCCATTCCAAGTCCGCAGCCCAGTCCGCCATAACCATAGCCGCCGTATCCAAAACCAAAACAACTGTTCATGTTATACATTCCGCCGCAGCAGCAGTCCCCGAGAGAATAGCTGCTTGAGAACAATTTATTGCCATTAATATTTACAGTAGTATTATAAATATCGCAAACCATGTTTATTCCTTTTTATACTTTCTATATATATAAAGTAAATAAGTATTCGATAATTGACATAATTTTCTCAAATGTTACATTTTTTTTACAATAGATTTTTACAAATATAAAAAGTTATAGTATAATAGTTCCATTGAGAGTTAGTTATCAGGAGGGTTTATGAAGGAAGAATTTACAACAAATACAAGACGCTGGTACGACAAGGATCCCGTTTTATCTTCTGCAATGAAGACATTGGAAGAATCTGATGATGAAACTCAAATAAAAGTTGCATTAAATTTAATAAAAATAATTACGGAACATCATCTTTCAAGTACGGAATACGAATCTGTAGAAGACATAGTTTCCGCAACAGAAGATGTTCTTGATGATTCAAAACATGGCAGATGGTATGATTTAGACGGAACTTTAAGAACAGCAATAAGTTTGTTGCAAAACTGTCCGGAAGCTACAAGAAAAGTTATTGCTAAAGAGATGGCAAAAAATGTAATAGAAACAATAAAGAAAGAAGATCAGGATGATGTTGATGATGTGGAGTTAAACATTCCTGAGGAATAAAAAGTACTGGTAAATATAGTTATAGAAGCAGAGGGAGTGAACTTCATTCTCTCTTTTTTTTATGATAAAATATCTGTGTTAATAAGGAGAAGATTATGGGATTGACGTTAGTTGAAAAAATTATATCTGAACATGCAGGAAAGACTGTACATGCAGGAGAATTGGTTATATCGCGTGTTGATGTTACTGCGGTGCAAGACGGAACAGGGCCTCTAACAGTCCAAGAGTTCAAAAAACTTGGTAAAACAAAACTAAATAATCCTGAAAGAACAATTTTATTTATTGACCATGCTTCTCCGAGTCCGAGAAAAGAGCTTTCAAATACTCATATGGTACTGAGAGATTTTCATAAAGAGTATGGTGCAGTTTTGTCTGATACAGGCGCCGGGGTTTGTCA
>Ga0247611_10007010_pt1 | contig 14315 bp, 17 predicted proteins | sample 177DNAGHGhighgp2_FD_192422 | JGI IMG/M metagenome (GOLD analysis project Ga0247611, IMG submission 192422) | Sheep rumen microbial communities from Palmerston North, Manawatu-Wanganui, New Zealand - 1770 DNA GHGhigh gp2 | ecosystem: Host-associated > Mammals > Digestive system > Stomach > Rumen...
AAACACCTCATTCTCTCGCTTTAAACCGCTAAAGCCTACTTTTTTGGTAGGTATACTAGGTATACTAGGAGTTAGCCCCCGCTAACAGAACACACGTTCTATTAGCCCCTGCTAACAGAACAAACGTTCTCTACTCACCAGAACAAACGTTCTTTTGATAGTCTAGTCTATCACTCTTGTGAATGTTATACAAAACGCCTGTTAGCTCTTGCTAACCTCTCACTAGCAGTCACCCTGCGCTAACTGCTAAAATATTCATAATATGCATTATTATGTATACAATTGTACTCAATTAATTATCAATTAATTCCGTACAAAATCCTTGCAAACCGCGCAACATAGCCACTTTACGCCAATTTACTGCCTACAATTGTACCAAATAAAATCCTTGCAAATATGCGTATAATTATACAAATGTGTCAAAAGTGACACATTCAAAATACGCCCGAAAATTGTAAACATGGTTAAATCAATTAACTCAAATGCATAATATACATGCGTATGCATAAAATTACTATACAAAAGTATAGTAAAACATTCAATAAGTCAGTATTTGCACAAAATTTGTGCAAAATTCCTGCTTTTCAAGGGGCTTGACAAATGGTAGAATATATATGTACTCACGCGGGGGCGGGCGTGAGTACAGCGAACAACCGCCCCACGAAAACATAAATGATGCAAGCGGTCGTAAGACAAAGAGTGCATCATGCATCTTGACAACCGAATACGAACCATTATACGACCAGTATAAAACGCATTAGATTATACTGTGAGTATAATCCCTGTGGTGGGGTTAAAGTACCCTTGTGTGCATGTGTTGACTTGTCCACATGTTCCACATGAAACACGATTAGATTTCAGATCTAATGCAGAAATGGAGAATAACCATGAATACCAAGAATGAAATTACAATCGCCAAGACCTACGGAATTGAAGCTCTTGACAAAGCTATCACAGAGGGTCTGACCGCTATCACGTCTGCCGAATCGTCTAATAAGGGCGTAGCCCTTGCTATGGCAACTCTGCGGACAGCGCAAAAGGACTGCGAACGGACAGCAAAGCTGAAATTCCCAACATGGGTTGAATCCGTCTACAATTGCAAAATTAGCGGACAGTCCATGTATAAGTACGCACAGATCGCGCTTGCGTTCTCTGCATCTGAATATTGGGATGTATTCAGCCTGTCCAAGCTGTCAATCCTTATGAACTCCCGAACCAAGGATATTAAGGATGCACCGCAGGCGGTTGATGCTTTAGCGTTCTGGTATGGTGATACCATCAATCAGAAACAGTTAGAGCGTCACGCAAAATGGGCAGAAGAAAACGCTTCTATCACGCAGGAGCTGGAAAACGCAACGTCTGATACTGTCAAGGATGCGCTAAAGGCTAAACTCACTCCCGAACCGAAAAACGGGATTGAGATTCCACCGGTAGAGGATAAAAACGCTTGTGACAAATACTATGACATTTGCGTAGAGCGTGCCCTTGACCATTTTGCAACCCTGCACGATGCCGATTTGTCCGGCATTGTAAAGGCATATCGCAACCCTGATGCCTATTTCATTAATGATGCCGGAAAAGGTGAAAAGTACGCCGATACCGGAGAATCCACCGACAGCACCGACAGCACCGACAGCACCGAAAAGCCCAAAACTCCGGATGAACTCAAGGCGGATGCATATACTGCACTGCTTGCCTATGTATCCACCGGAGTAGACAACAAGACCCTGAAGAACGCACTGCGCATTTTAGGGGGCGAGAACTAATGCAACTGACCAATGAAAGAGACCACATCCGTAACGCATATGAGATTACAGAAGATATACACATGCTTGCAAACGCCAATATCAAAAAAGGCGACTGTATCAAAATCGACGATGCAAAAGGGCTGAAAAGTGCCCGATACGATGAGCAACACCGTGCGTTCGTACTATTTGCCGACGTCGTCGACTATATCAGGGACTGCGACATCATCACGACGGACAACAGGCAGAAGCTTGTAGAACTGTTCTACGATATACTCGACGAACAGAAGTCCAACCAGTAACCCACGGCTAACCCGGAGATAACTCCGGGTTACCTTTGCCCCAAAAGGTAAATCACATTTACTAGACGTAAATCTAATTTCCGTAAATCTGATTTACGGAAATCTGGTTTACGTAAATCTTATTTACCAAAGGTAAATCACATTTACCCCAAGGTAAATCCTATTTACCCAGGTAAATCTCATTTACCCCTTTTCTCATGGGGCTTAATAGATTTGAATCTATTGCAATATAATTATCTTTTAATAATTAACGTTGCGTTTCGATGAGTAGATTCAAATCTAACCCCCTTATGGAAAATTTCATGCCATTGTTTTTTTTGATGGGAGTTGAGTAAATGAATCAAGAAGAATACACCGACGAGTTAATTGACGTATGCACCACACTTCTCATGAAAATTCAAGACGAACGTTATGCCCTGTGCATACTTGCATATGACAAGGATACGCCTGCAAAGGTATCAAGCTATGCCAAAGATGTGGTCGGCATTCTCCACGACTGCGTTGAGCGCATTTATGACTGCAAGCGCAACATGGAAGAATCCCGATAATTAGATTCAAATCTAAAGGAGAGATAACAATGAAGATTACAAGAGCAAAGTTCCAGAGCGCAGTCAGCGCGTGCATTCGAGACCTGTTCATGATGCACGATGACGTCAGAGACAATGACAAGCAACTCATCGTTGCACTCGCAAACGATAACAAGATCAGAGTAACCAAAGTGTGTGACTACGACTTTGCAGTTACACTTGCAATTCATCTGCTCCAGACGGTAAGAGACAGCGGGGAAATCTCCAAAGCAGACCTGCTCGCACATGTTCTTACCCAGATTGATGAAGCCTAACAGAGCTTATCTGTTAAAATAAATTAGTAGATTCAAATCTACGGAAAGAGGATTATTATGGAACTTATGAGAATCACAGACCAGAACCCGACTTACTGCTCGATGATCGTTGAGACAAAGCAGGAGAAGATCGACTTCTACAACGCAGTTGAGAACTGCACCGCTAAGCTGTCCGACTGTGTAAACCAGGAGATTGAGTTCAACAACGTTTATCTCCAGAAGACAGAGGTAATGGAAAAGGACGACAAGGGTAATTTTACCGGCGTAATCAACGATGCTGTCAAGATCGTTCTCATTACTCCGGACGGTCAGGGTATAGCATCCACATCCAAGGGCGTTCTCACATCTCTGTACGCACTGTTCAACATTTTCGGTACGCCCGACACATGGGATGAACCCATGCGCGTCCGTGTAAAGCAGATCAACACTTCAAAGGGTAGAACTCTGAAACTCGAAGTGCTGTAATAAGACTATGAGGGGAGCACGTCTCCCCTCTTTTTGTAGGTGATATTATGCAATTAGATTCAATTCTAAAGCAAATCAACAAACGCTCTTTGGAGTACCTCAATTTCTTTGGGGCTGACTCCATAGAGGTAAGTTGGATTAAGGATGTAATGTACAAAGCATCCCTATCTGCGGGAATTCCGTCTCTTAAAAAAGCAGGTGGAACTTTCCGATTCGCAAGGTCAAAAGAATTACTGTCTCATGCTTATGACAATCTCCAGTTTGCTGAAGATTTGGAAAATGCATGGCGTGTCATTCAGAAACGCGGTACCGTAAAGCAGATTGTCGAAACAGAATATCTGAACCAGCCTGGAACTAGGGAGTGGATGAGTTTTAACAGCATCAAATGGAATGACCCCTCCCTTATGGAAGAAATTAGATCTGAATCTAGTGAAAGACTCTCGCAGGCATTCAACGACGATGACATCTATGGCGATTCAAAAGTTGCAGAAGATACAGAGGATGACATCGAATTGCTGACAGAGAATCTTGCTCCTCTAGCAGGCGCGTTTTATGAAACAGGTTCAGGCGTCGCTAAAGACATTAAATGGGAGAAGATTAAAAAGCTTTGGCACGACTACAATTATTCTAAGGAGAGGCGACAAAGGTTAAAAGCTGAGGAAACGGAGCCGAAATAATGGAAAAGTGTTATGTCGAATCAGTCCTCCAAAGTGAATTAGAGGACAAATTAGATTTAGTTCTAAGCAATACCAAAACCGTCAGAGATAGACGGAGCAAAAGTTCATATTTAAAAGTAGGAACCGGGTTCGACATAGAGACATCCAGAATTAGTGTAGGAGAAGATTTGTACGCTTATTGCTATCATTGGCAATTCGGAATAGGCGGAGTCGCATTTATGGGCAGAAGTCTAAGTTCTATGGTATACTTCATGAAAGTCACCAAAGAGTACATCCATTGGAACAAGCCAAAGTCCAAGCTGTTGGTATTAGATGCAAATCTAGGATACGAGTGGCAGTTCTGTAAAAAGTACTGGATAAAGATGGGTATTTCAGACCTATTCGCTAAAGAGAAAAGAGACCCCATTTATATCGAAGTAGCGGAGACTTTCAGGTTTAGGGAAGTTCTGGGACTATTCGGGCACTCCCTTGCAGAGATTGCGCAAAACTACTGCGGTATGGAAAAATTAATTGGTGACCTTGACTACTCAAGAATTAGACTTACATCTACTCCGATGTCAGAAAAGGAAGTAGGCTACTGTGTCAGAGATGTAGAAATCCTTGTAAAACTAGGAGAGCACATATTTGACAACTATTTCGGGCAAAAGGCAAGTATGCCGCTGACTTCAACAGGTATAGTTCGAGCAGAGATCAAAAAGGCGTTAGGAAAAGGTCTTAAAGCAGAACGGGACAGAATCAAGAATTTGATGCCGGAAGAATGGGAATACGAATTATTCCGCACTAAGCTTTTCAAAGGCGGAATATGCGGTTCAAATATCCTCCTTATGGGGAAAATTCTTGACAATGTTGTTGGTGCCGACATAACGTCAGACTACCCATTCCAGATGCTCACAAAGCAATTCCCAGTGGGCGGCGCTAGTAGATGTGAGTCTACTGAGTTCATGAAAGAGAAGATTCCGTACATCGGTTGGGTCAGATTTCACGAGTTTAGGTCGAGAACACCGCATGCACTTATGAGTGCGCACAAGTTGATGAACAAAGAGGAAATCAAGAAAGGTAAGAAAGAACTGTTATTGGACAACAACAGAATTCAATATGCAGAAGTAGCAGAACTCGTCATAAATGACGTAGAACTTAACTCACTCAAAAAGGCATACAAATGGAAACACATGACGGTTCTTCACTGTTGGAAGTTTAAAGAGGGATATGCCATGTTACCCTTGCATATCAGGAAAACGGTTATCTCATGGTATCTCAAAAAAGAGTCATTAAAAGCAGAACACTCTGACACACAAGAATACCGAGACGCAAAAGCCTTTGTTAATTCAATCTTTGGTATGATGTGCACTGCGCTTTATCTTGAAGATTTTGAGCTACAAGACGACGGTGGCATAGAGGGAGTAAAGAACAAGTCATATCTCGAATGTTGTGAGTACCTTTTTCTATCCCCCTATTGGGGATTCTGGATTACATCGTGGGCGCGTGAAATGCTCATTGATGTAATTACGAAATTCCCACGGGTTATAATCCAGTACGATACAGACAGCGTATACTTCACAGATGACGGAAGTGATGAAGCTCACAACCTGAAAAAGTACCTGCAAGATTTCAATAGAATCACATCTATTAGAAATCAAGTTCGTTTCTTAAAAGACCCGCATATGGAAACAATTGGAACATGGTCGTTTGACCCAATGTTCAAAAGGTTCAAAGCACTAGGTTCAAAGCGGTACATGTACGAAACACAAAAGGGCAAAATCAAATGCGTTGTAGCAGGATGCCGTAAATCGAAAAAGGAAAATTCCATAGGTGTCAGCACGATTGTGTTACAAAACGAATTTAATAATGAGCAGAACGGTGAGAACGTAGACGTGTTTGACTTTTTCGATGATAAGATGGTTATAGACAAAGAGCACTCGGAGAAGATGTGCAGTCTGTATGTTGACAAACCGATTAGATGTAAATCTACTGACTATCTGGGTAACACGGAAGAAATTGAAATCCCCTCTTGTTTAGTACTGAAAGAAATTCCTTTCAATATGTCTTTTGGAAAGGAACACCGTTCCCTCTACATTGCCATAAAAAGAGCAATGCAGAATTCAAGTGATAAGGAGGTCTATAACATATGGCAATTGATAAAAAGCCAAAAATCAAGTACATAGACAACGACCCCAATTTGGGGATTGACTACGATTGGAACTTGATTGCAAAGGAATACAAGGCGTTAGGTGTTCCACCGGAGTACGATATAACAGATATTCTGCCTTTAGGTAACGAATCCTTAAAGTGGTACATTCTCACATCAGAGCGTTCTGTCGGTAAGACAACCAACATTCTGTTAATCGGTATGGTCATGAACAAGCTGTACGGAACTGTTACACAGCTGATTCGTCACCACATCGACAAAGCAAGCTACTACGAAACGTTGTTTAATTCTATAATCGCATACAATAAGGGGCAGTACATTAAGAAGTTGACCGGCGGGCATTATAACACAGTGAAGTACCACTGGAAAAACTTTTACTATGCCCTTATGGACGAAAAAGGGAAGATTATTAAAGACGAAAAGCCGTTTTGTGTATCGCTAGCCGCAGATGAGTGCTACAATCTGTGCTCATTCTATGAAGCTCCATTAGGTGACTGGATTGTACTTGACGAGTGTTTCAACGAGACAAACCGTCCGGAAGAGTTCGTGCATTTCGTACATCTGCACAAGACGATTGTAAGAGAACGTATGTCAGACAAAATCATTTTGCTAGGAAACAATCTGGATATTAATAATATCTGGTATAGACAACTTACGATTCACAACGAAGTACGCAAGCTTGAAAAGGGACAAAGCAAAATCGTCCACACTTCAGAGGGGATGCCCATTTATGTGCACTTTATGGAGAACCGTTCCCCTGAAAAGCGACGCATTTTTAACAAGGCTCATTACGGTTGGAACAATCCGCAGTTGAATGCAATCACGGGATATGGTAACTGGAATGTGAAGATGTATCCACAAACTTGTAGACTTGAATCTAGGGAAATCATGTGCAGAGGAATTTTCTTCTCCTATCATGACGACCTATTTATGGAAGCGTCTTTCATATCTTCAAGTTCTGGAGTATATCTGGAGATTCATCCCACCAAGAGATACACGGCTATTAACGGTGACATTCTGTTTCAAATTGGATTTGCAGGAGAAATGAATGAGCTGACATTCGGGTTTGACAAGCTGTCAAAGAAGATTATGAAGATGGTAGATATGCAGAGAATCGTGTTCTCAGACAATGAGACAGGTGACTTATTCGGAAAGTTTTATTTTGAAGCAACGGGGAGGAAATTGGCATGTTAAAGTTTTTATTCAAAGGGGTATGGATTTCTCAAAATGGAAATACGCTCACGCATTTGTATCGTAAAACCCATTATTGTAGAAAAGGTGCAGAGTTTTGCGCTGAAGAATTCTTTAAGTGGTTTGGAAATAAGTTACCGGACACATACGAATTTTTAGGATACGACCTTGTTAAGGTGGAGGAGGTATAACATGAAGAAAAAGAAAGACACATGGGTGGATTGGGTTATTACAATAATCATTATGATTCTCATGGTGATAGGTGCGATTGCGTTTGTTGTAGCTGTCGAATACGGCAGATACTTATTCCTTGCACCGGACGGTATGGACTTTTCTACGTTCTATTGGATTGACACGTTGAGAAGATAGGAGGTGTAGTATGAAGAAAATCAGAATGGTCGATTTTAACGGCAACGTATGGATTCTGAACGGGATGACTTACGGCAGGAGGATAACTACGCTCTATTTCTTGAATACTAATAGCGGAGTTATCAGAGTGTTCTATCGTTATAACTGCTGTGCAAACTACTTCACCGACTGCGGCGGTAGAATGCAGAGGGTAAGAATGAGAGACATCTTTCCGGGGTGGGACAAATATGGTGTACCGGTTTAAATGCACATGGAAGTATGCGGATGGCTTTAAGTGGGAACTCTTTTACAGTTTCCCGTTGCCTACTCAAAATAAGAAAGAAGCATTCCGCAGAGCATACAGACACTTCTATGCCTACGATAAAAAGAGCAGACCGTTTAAAGCAGAGCTTGTGAAGATTGAACTGATTGATGCGAAATAAGAATACCCCGTTAGACTTAAATCTAACGGGGATTTTTTATAGGTAAATTCCGGATTCAAGGATTGCGAGTATTTCTGCTCTTTCGTCTTCGTGGCAGGTGAGTCCTGTTGTGTCAACGCCTGTGAACTTACAGAGCCCTTTTCCAGTTTGCGGAGAGTAATCTCCCCACGAACCTTTGTAGTAAGAGATAGTATTGGAAGAACCATTCAAGTGTCCTTGTGAATGAGGATAGTTTTCCGGTTTTGCATATTTGCCTCTACGGATTGTGACAATTGCTGTATCAGGAAAGAACATGGCTTCTGCACCAGAACCGCCGGAAATCATGGGGATGTCAACGCCGGAACGGGACAAACGGTTAAGGACTTGATTTGCAAGTTGTAAACCGGTCTTAAATCCAGATTTACCAACTCCCAAAGACTCAGTCACAGTCATTCCGGTAGATTCTGAATCTACTGCGCCTGATTCTGCACCTGCTCCTGCTTTGACTGCACTCTCTGCACTTCTGCCAATAGAACCTGCTACGTCAAAGAAGAATCCGCCAATTGTTCCTATTGTCTGGACGGCATCACTCATAGTTCGAGCTGCAAGCTGACCTGCATTTGTTGCTGTCACGGGAAGAGTGAAACCAATCTGTCCGGACTTGCTTGCAAGAATGTATTCTCCTTTATCGCCGACCATAGTTATTACAGCTGTACAACCGCCGGACTGAAAATCTACCAGATAATAACACTTTAGAGTCCTGCCAATGACTTCCGCTGGATTTAATTCTACTGAACCGCAGTATGGCAAGAAACAAGAAATAGATGCATTATACATATCTCTAAAGTCGTCATAAGGGGATTCAGGTTTGACTTCACACTCCCCTAATGGAATTTTACAGATTGTAGTCATGATTGCCATTGTGGAACTTCCGAGAAAATCCGTGTGACCTGTGCCCATTCTAACGCCGTTGGGAGCCGGTAGAAGTACATCTAATGGAAACTCAAACGGATAAGCACGGAGTGAGATAATTGTTTCCATAGCGGCAGAAATGTTTAAAGTCCCAAAATCCTGCTGATAAGGTAAGAAGAAATTCTTCCAAACATCGGTGTTATTGGTAAGCCAAGAAGTCCATAGATTTAAACCTACTGTCGAAACTTCACTGTAAGTCAAAGCATACTGCGTTATGAACCCGGTAGGAGCACTAAGGGAACGATTTTGCAGTCCAGCCGGGTCACCCTCATCATGGGGCAAATCTCTGGGTTCAGGGCTGGGAGTGTCTCCTCCGCCACCTCCACCGCCCGGTAGATCTGAATCTACATCGAATTCGTCCTCTGAAATATCGTATGCAGGTTTCTGCCACGGTTGCAGAATCTTGTCAAGGGCTGGACTAAAGGGGAGCGTGGAAATATTGTATTTGGGCGTGTTGTCTGTGTTGTAGAGGTCTACAAAAGTAGCGGTTGTGTATGAATCGATTGTTGGCGGAAAATCGTAAACTGTGCCTGTCCAGAATTTGTTAAAGTTGGATAACCAGTTCTTTATATCTTTAAACAGGTAGGGAACAAAATATGCTAGATATTCATTTGTATTATTCCACATTAGAAAATATCTACCGGAGACTAAACCATTTCCCCCACGCGGAACGCACACATTTACAATCTGCTCAATATACAATTCAGCTGGAGGTAATCCACACGGTACGCCATAAGCACTAGTAGTATAACCGCTAATTTGCCATGTTGTTCCATTAATTCTAACAGAATCGCTAGATATAGCAGCGCCTGCACCTGCGTAACCTGACGGTGCTATATATGCGTATCTACCTAAATCTCCAACAGTTGTACGATAAAAAGGGACTACTTTGTTATCGCTACTTCCTGCCGCATTTGTACTACCGTATGGAAACTTAGCTTCTATAAGCCAAATGTAATATACAACGTTGTTTGATGTTGAAAGTTCTGCCCATCCAGATTCGTTAAAGTCAGAATAGTTAATGTCTATTGTTCCGTCAATTGGAGTTGAGATTGTCCATGTTTGCTCTCCATTTATAAATGCAAGAAAATCAGTATATGTTTTATTTAATCCTCTTGTATAATTCTTGTCATAATTCCATGTGTATGTTCCTGATTTGGCGACGATTCTAAATACAAAAGTCATATACTGCGTCATGGTAACGCGAGCCATTTCAGCCTTATTTATGAGCTGAGTGTCAACGATGTTGTAGGTTGAACCAAAAAATACCCAATTGCCGTTGCCGTCATTGACCAAAGAAGTTCCGTAATAATAGTTAACTCTATTTACGACAGTAAATCCCCAAGGTCTATTTTCATTTACTTGAGTGATTGTGATTTTACCTGTGTCAAGGTCAGGACCCCAATATGAAAATTTCCACATTGATGGGAAATCTTCATCTTTCACATACCCCATGTAATAAGGCTTTGCTGGGTCTTCTCCTGTCAGATTACGCATGTAATCCGTCAGCTCAAATATACCAGACGTTACGGACGTTGGTAAGAACTGGTCTTTAATCATACATGAACACCTCCCTTTACTGTGAGCAGGTATTGACGCAAAGAACCATCAGCAGAGAAAACATGCCCACTGAATTGCAGGTTAGTTACAACTGTTGTAACCAACGAAAGAGGGGCTGAATCAACTGCGTACCGCTCAAATTTAGATTCACATCTACTGCAATATGCGTGGAGTGCTAAAATCTGGTCTTTGTTTGTGTAGAGCACATCCTCGTGTCCCTCTACCTGACATCTTCCTCCGGGAGAGAGTATAGGGTCTTTCATGAAGTAGTAAACTGTGGTGTTGCCCCAATTGATTGAGAAGTAGTTTGCTTGTAGCAGAATGTTGTTGAATGTGAGGACAAGCTTTGGATTCATGAATGAACTACTGCCAAGGAGATTAACGTTGTCGTATGTGGGAGAAAGAGGACTGCCAAGAGTTTTTTCGAGAACCCTAGGGTCGTCCGCAATCTTAAAAAATTGCACAGTCACTTTGCCACACCCCCGATGCAAAAACGTCTACGCACATGCGGACGTAAATAGGAAGAATCCTGTTGCGAATACGCAGGCGAATTTCACGCTGTGTTAAATCCTGCTTTGAGAAAATACCAGAGTTTCCTCTTTTGTTCTCTGAATCTGTTCCGGAGAATTCTTTGGTATCTGTTCTGTCAGTAAATGACTTTTCAGTGCTGTAATCGTCATAGTCTGTTTCAGTCTTTGGGAGATTCTGGTTGTTTGCATCTCCAAGCTTTTGAGTGGTTGTGACGTTCTGGGTGTTCTTTGAAATATTTCTAAACTCGTCAGTTGCATTAGAATTAAATCCAGCGTTGTCGTAGGTAGTGCCCTGACCTACGGTGTTACTTCCGTCGTTTGATGTTGTAGCCTGACCACTTTGGGTTACGACAATTTTACCGTTGGGAGTTGTAGTTTCTGTACCCTCCATTGTTAGTTCTTCTTTCTTGCCGTGGGTAAAAGTTCCATTTGTAAAGAAGTTTTCGAGAGGGTCGTAGCTTGTAGAGAGAGCGTCAAAAATTCTCTTGAATGCATCTCCCATTTTCATAAATGCGACCTGTGCCAAAAGCAGAGTAGTTGCATCGTCTACAAAAGACATGCAGGGCAGGTCAGGGTAATCGAGTTCTACCAGCAGATGAATATCGTCTTTGAAGTAATCAAGAAAGGCGCATACGGGTTCTGATGCCGTGTATCTAGCTTCAAACGCCGCTTGCAGACTTTCAAAGAACTCATTCGTCAGAACTTCCTTCGTTGTTTTCATCCGGCTTTTCCTCCTCTTCCGTTGGATTTGAATCTACTGTCTGTTCGGGCGGATTGATAATTCTTTCAATCCTCTGCTTCCATACAGGATGGAAATCGAATGTGAGGTCATGACCTTTCTCTCGTGCAACGTCAAAGCCATCTTTTCTTGCCTGATACCATGCAAGGGCGTTTGAGATGGATGCGTCATCGTTTTTGTTCAGCTCCTCTGTGGTGATCTGGGCTTGCTTACCATTGTCAGTTGTACCCAGTCCAATGAGGAAGAAGAAACGGGAAATGATAGCATCGTGCAGATGGGAAAGGTACTGGATGTACTGGGACTTCTCAACGTCTGTGATGTTGATTACGTCGATGGAGTCGTCGTCTGAAAGAACGTCTTTAATGTTGTTCTCCATGAGGACTGTTGTAATGTCACCAGTAGCAACAGATTTGATGCACTCATTGATTCGAGCGGCGGTTTGCTTGTCCCTTGCAACAGGGAAAGGATGCTGACGGGAGTAGTGAACGTTGTTAGTAATAGACACATCTACGTCTGTAAGCATGGATGCGTACTTTTCAATGAACGTGTCGGGAGTGCGAAGAGGGGTGTTGAAAAAGACGAGGATGTCGGGGTTAGATTGCCAGTTCTTGAATGATTTCTGCTCGCCAGAGAGGTCAAAACACTTACAGTCTTTGAACCAGCCGTCTGCCGTGCGCCCTCCGCCGAGATCAACAGGGTAGAAGAACACAGGGGTGTAGTCTGCGGTGGGCGTTTTAATGAGAGCCGCCATTCCGCAGTCTCTGAGCATTCTATCAAAGAGAGCAGACCAATAGATTTTCTCATCATATTCAAACATGACAGAGACAGAATTGGTCAGGTAGTTTGCATACATGTTATCATCATGAGCAACTTTAAATTTAGATTTACATCTACGATAAGCAGCCATTGGGTTAAATTCTGCTAATGAACCGCTATTGACAGTAATCGTATTAGCCATAATTTCCTCCAAAAAGAGCCCCGCCGAAACGGGGCTTGATTTTACGCTACGTCCTCTACGGTGAATACAATGCCGTTGAGCATGAGGTTGTTGACGTATCTGTCAGTGTACTGGTTTTCGATGAGAGTAATGTCCTTGATGTCATCTCTCTGGATGCCGGTTCTGTGCTTGACAATCGTGTGCATGATTGCCCACTTGTCAACCATCAGACCAACAATGCCGGACTTGTTGACTTCTACGCCCTCGGTGTCAATTACACTGTCCTCACGACCTGCGTTGATGGTAGAAAGATCTGCAAAAGATGCGGTAGTAGATGCAGATCTAAGACCCTGCCAAGAGGGGACTTCACGGTAACCCTTGAGAGTTACGAAGTTGTCATGGTAAGTTGTGCTGTACAGCTCGGATTCGAGCAGAGATGCAAAGTCGGAAAGAACGGAGAACGTGAATCTGTTGTCAGGAATGAACTTGCCAGTAGAAGTGGCATCCATCGTGAAGAGAGTAGTCAGGTCTGTGACAAGAGCCTTGTACTTCTTGAACATGCGGTTTACCATACGAAGACAGCCGTTGGTGTTGTTGAGGAAGTTCTGGGCGGTCATGGATGCCGTGCCTGTCATGGTGCAGTATTCCTTAACGAGGTTTACATAATTAATCTTCGTTGCAGTATTGCCTGCGTTGAGCTTCTCAATGATGTAGTTGTTACGGTTGGCGGCGCTCATTCGAGCAATGTGGTAGCGACCAGAGTTCTCTGCCTGGAGCTTGACATTAGATTCAAATCTACGGAGTCCTGCCGCATTTTTGAATGCCGCATCAAGCATAGTGCCTGTGAGGGTGTAAGAGACAGCCCAAGACGAAGAGCCTCCAGTGAGCTGTTCCTTTGCGACGGGGAGATATGCGATGTTAGAGCCAATAGTGACGCGACCATCTGTAATCTCCTGCCAAGCGCGGTTCTCACGGACTTCGGGCATTTCAGTGTTGATAATCTGGACGATTGAACCAAACTGCTCAGAGTCCTGGAAGTAGAGGTCTCCATACTTGTCCGTCCAGGATGCGTCTGTGTACATGGTGTCGCAGTACTGGGCAGATAATGTGCCGAGAAACTGCTCTTTCTGACCGATTGTCCAGTCGCCGGCTTCATGGATGACTCCGTCGTACATCTGCTGGGAGATAGCGGTGACACCTTTTGCCTGGTCAGCGGCGGCGTTCAGGAAGCCCTCGGCGGCTCCTGTGGTCGAGTTGGTGTTTGCAACTTGAGTGTTGCCGGATGTGTTGGTTTCTTCTGGCATAGCTTTGTCCTCCTAAATTAGATTTGAATCTACTGTGGGTGGTGTGCGCAACCGGGAATGGGGGAGCAAACCGGTTCACCCGCAGCGAGGGTATTCTACCCCTATTATTAGTATAGCAGATGAATGTGATAGGAAT
>Ga0247611_10007011_pt1 | contig 14313 bp, 5 predicted proteins | sample 177DNAGHGhighgp2_FD_192422 | JGI IMG/M metagenome (GOLD analysis project Ga0247611, IMG submission 192422) | Sheep rumen microbial communities from Palmerston North, Manawatu-Wanganui, New Zealand - 1770 DNA GHGhigh gp2 | ecosystem: Host-associated > Mammals > Digestive system > Stomach > Rumen ...
GTTGTTGCGACAAGGTTAGTAGAACATGATTATGGAATTTTGACTAATAACGGATTTGAATGGGTTTCAGGAGATCCAGGCTTTAGTCATGTACCAGGTACATATTATGAATGTGATAAAGATTTAGTTAAATTAGCATATGATTCATCAGTTTCTGTCATAGGTTTAAATCATTCATTTAAAGGAGTTATCGCAACGGGTGATCAATTTATTTCATCTGAAACATATGTTCAAAAATTAAAAGATGACTATGACGCATATGCATGTGAGATGGAAGGAGCATCTGTTGCAAAAATATGCATAAATTATAATATTCCATATATTGTGATTAGAGCATTATCTGATAAGGCAGATGGAAATGCTCATGATAGTTATGAGAATTTTGGTGATATTGCAGCATCTAATTCAAGTAAGATTGTTTTAAAGATGCTTGAATCTTTATAATTAAAAAATGATAGTTTTATAAAAGCTTTCTCTCAATTTAAGAGAAAGTTTTTGTTTTTATATTAGTTAATTTATTTGTTTTATGATATATTATTTGAATATTTGTATTTTATTTCAAATAATGTTATAATGAAAACGATTTTTTTGCAATTACTTTAAAATGTAATTTTAAAGGGAGAAAATATATGAAAAATAAAATATTTAAATTCAATTATAAAAATATTATTTTTGCTGGTATTTTTGCTTTAATTATTTTGATTTTATCTATATCATCAATTGGATGGAAACCATTCGAAGGATTAGATAATAATATTAATGATGCATTATATCAACATAAAGGTTCTACTGATAAAAGAATAACAATTGTTGGTATTGATGAGCCAACTATTGAAAAATATAATGCATATAATGCAATTGAATATCGTGAGCATTTCGCAAACATATTAAATGCTTGGGCTGATAAGGATTATAAGCCTAGCGCGATTGGATTTGATATTATCTTCAATAAGCAATATGGTTGTGATGAAGTAGATATTAAATTGAAGGATGCCATGAAAAAACAAAATGTTATTTTAGGTGTTAATGGTATGTCTAGAACTGAAGCTCCATATGGTTTATCAGAAACTATTTATGATGGAACAAAAGGAATTGGATATGTTGATGCTATTACAGATAATGATGAAGCTATAAGAAGAACATATTTAAAATCAGATAATTATGATAGTTTAGCATATTCACTTTATTCTACATATTGTGATAAGAATAATATAAATAAAACAGAATATCAAAAGAAAAAAGCATATTATTTTAATTATTATGCTTCACCAGAAATTATAACAATAGATGGTAAAACAGCTGATGTTAAATCTGGTTTTGATTATATTAGCATGAAAGATTTACTTGATTCTTATACTGATGGTGATATTTATAGACCTAGAGGACAAATAGTCATATTTGGTTCTTATGCTAGTGCTGTTGATACAGGTTTATCAAATGATATTTATAATTCACCAATTGGTGAAATGTTTGGAATGGAAGTTCAATGTAATATTATTCAATCTTTATTAAATGATAAATTATATTCTCCAGCTCCTATTTATTTATCGACAATAATAAATACTATATTAATATTTGGTATTGTATTATTAATGACTTCAGTTGTTTTTTATTTAGAAATTGCAGTATTTATACTAGGAATTGGATTAGAATTCATAATAAGCTTAATTATGCATTCTAGTGGTTCATATTATTTTATGTCTACACCATTATTAGTTATAGTTTTAGCTTTTATAGTAATGATTATTCTACATTACTATAATGAATATAAACATAAGCGAGAAGTTATCGGTACATTTAAAAGATATATTTCACCTGATGTTGCGGAAGCTTTAGTTGATAAAGATAAAGATGCGATGAGCTTAGGTGGAAGAAAAAGAAATGTTGCATGTCTTTTTGTAGATATTAGAGGATTTACAAAAATGAGTGAGGAATTACAACCAGAAGAGGTTGTCGATATCTTAAATGGTTATTTAGAGATGGCAACAAATCAAGTATTTAGATTTGGTGGAATGGTTGATAAATTTATTGGAGACTGTGTTATGGCAATATTTAATGCCCCAGTAGATTTAGATGATTATGTATTTAAAGCTGTGTGTGCTGCCTTTGGTATTGTAAAAGAAGGTAAAGCTATATGTGATCAGGTTTTAGAAAAATATAATAAAAAATTAGAATTTGGTGTTGGTGTTCATTATGGTGATGCCGTAATTGGTAATATTGGTTCTAAAACAAGAATGGATTTTACAGCAATCGGTGATACTGTAAATACCGCATCAAGAATTGAGGCATCTGCAGGTGGTAGCCAAGTATTAATCTCTAGCTTTGTATATGATGTTATAAAGGATAGAGTTAAGGTAGTAGATGCTGGAGATAGAATGTTTAAAAATAAAAAAGAACCTATCAAGTGTTATGAAGTAGTTGAAATTGAAGGCTATGATTTTGAAGAATCAAGTGTTTCTGAAAATTCAAAAACACTTAATAGATAAGGAGTAATTAAACATGGGGAAGAAAAAGTTAATTATATTAATTTCATCAATAGCTAGCTTTGTAGTTATAGCTGTTGCGGTAACTTTAATATTAGTATTTACTTTAGGTAAATCATCTGATTCAGAAAAAAGAGATAATCTACTTGATTCTGCAAGAAATATTAAAATAGTTCAAATCGAAGGATCTGGTACTGTCACAGATGACAAGGATACAGTAAATTGCTTCAAGGGTATGAATCTTTATAGTGGAGATTCATTAAAGGTAAATGAAGAATCTGTTATAGTAGTAAGATTTGATGAAGATAAATATGTATATCTTGGTGAAAAAACTAAGATTAATATTACATCTGAAGGAAAAGATACTCATAAAACAAATATATATGTTGAATATGGTATTGTTTTAGCTGAAATTCAAAATAAATTAGGCGAGGATGAAGAATTCTTCCTATCATCTAATAACTCTGTAATGGCTGTCCGTGGTACAATCTTCGGAGTTGAGGTTAAAGATAATGGTAATGAATTTGTTCAAACATATTCAGTATATAGAGGTGTTACTGAATTATATGTATTCGACCAAGATGGCGATAAGATCATTAAAGGTAAATTAACTGATATTTCAAATAAGAAAATTGAAATTAAAGTACCAAAGGATCATGTTTTATCAGATGATGATTTCAGTAATTTAATTGATAATTGGTTAACTGATGTAGATTCTACATTTGATGATCCAGATGATGCTAATAGTAAATTAGATGAGGTTAATATTACGGTAGATGTTCCATCAGAAAAAGATTATGGAAAGATTGTTGATATCTTAACTGATGGTGAAGAAAAAATTAATTATTCAGAAATTGAATATACATCTGAAGGCTTCTTTGGTGGATATGATGGAAATCCTCATAAAATAACTGTTACACCAGTAAGCTCAAGTGCTAAGGTATACTACAAAGGTGAAGGAGAATCACAATATAAAGAAACAAATGATTATGTATTCTACGCACCTGGAACATATAGAGTTTATTATAAGATTACATTAGATGGATGCTCTGATAAAGAAGATTATGAAGTAATTGTTATTGCTAAACCAAATATCTTAATTCAATCAGATTATATATATCCTAATAGTGTAAGTGGCTCATCAATGCTTGATCTTACAGGCATGGGTGCTGAAAGCTTTAATGTCTATAATGGTGTTAAAGTATCAGAATTATTCAAGAATGTTTTGTTCTTAATTAATAATAATCCAATTCAAGCTAATAATTTTGATTTTACATACAAAAAAATTATTGATGGATATTTAGAATTAGTTGATGGTAAAAATACAATTAATCTTACACTTGATTTTGATGATTATTCAATTACAACTGAAGCATATTTCTATTTTAGTGATACTAGAGAAGATCCTGGTTATGTAATTGGAGCATTACATCAAGATATAACACAATTAAGTGATAATTTATATTATTTTGATTCTTCATCAAGCTTATTTACAGATAATGGTGGACTATATCGAATCTCTGGTAATGATTTATTAGCAGGATTAGGTATGGATGTTCAAAATTTACGTTCAGTATTAATTAATTTTGAATCACTTGTTTATAATGAAGTTGATAATGATTTAGCTTATAAAAATGCTAGTAATAATTTTGATTTTACAGGTGATGAATTCAATAAGGTTAATATTTTAGTATTCCCAACTTCACATAGTAAAGGATTTAATGAAACAATTTATATATATATTTCTGCTGACCAACCAAATAATTATCCTTCATATGAAATTAAATCATTAAATTATGTTTATAATCCTTCAAAGAATCCTAATGGTATTTTAGTTGATTTCATTCAATCTGAAAATACAGTTACATATTCGTTAGATGGTGTTAATTATAATAGTGATATATATATTACTGAAGATGGTAGTCATAAGATTTATTATCAAGTAATAAATCCTTTAAATCCTGAATTGATTGTTTCAGGTAGTGAAATAATTAATGTTACTATTGGGGATAGCGTAATTGCATTTGATGCACAAAAATTCATTACAAATCCAGTTCATATTTTCTCTAATGATAATCATGAATTAGGATTTACATATGGTAATTCAGATAATCAAGATGAAAATACTCCTGGTACAATCAATATTAATAATGGAAATGTCATTAGTTCATTAGATGATGTTTATTTAGTTTATTCAAATATGATTAAAAATGCTAAATTCTATGATTCTATTACAAAAGATGAAATAAATGCAAATGTTACAGTATCTGCAAAGAAAGATAATAGTGCTAATTTCAATTACACTATTTCCGCAAATGGATATGACACAATTAATGGTGTTGTAAGATTTGATTATTCGGAAATAGGTCATATAGCATACAATTCTAATAGTGCTTATCAAGTATTTGAATCAATTGATGTAATATTACCAGTTGATTATACAGTTAGTCTAAGTGAGGTTTCTACTGTAGTTCCTTCAAGAACTTCTATGTCATTTACACAAACTGGCAGTATTTCTGTATCAGAAAGTGAATACATTAATTATCAAACATATTATTCAATTGATAATGGTGCTACATGGACTACTGATTCACCAAAGATTAAACAAGCTGGTACATATAATATTTATACATTATATTGTTTCGTTGATAAGGGTAATGATGCAACTGATTTAGTTGATGGAGAAATCACAAACGTTGCACCAACAAGCCTAGCTGCTAATGGTAACTTCATTATTGCAGTACAAACTATTGTTGTTGAAGATTAAGGAGGTATAACATGAAAAAGAAGAATATTTTATTATTAGCTTTGGCATTGTGTGCCTCTATATCACTTGCATCTTGCGATGATAAAGGACAAAATACTTATCATTATAGAGGTGAAGTAGATACATCTGATTCAAATGTAACTATTCCTGATGTTTTAACCCCAAAGAATAATGAAGGACAACAAAATCCTAAACCAATTCCATCTCCAGATGGAGGAGATCAGGTTGAAGCTGATGACACTATCGATTTCAGTGAAGGTTCAAATATTGAGACACAAGCTGGTTCTGGATATTCAGAACAATTAGAAGATGGTGAAATCTTATATGTAACAACTAATATAGGTTATGATTTCTTAGGATGGTATATAGGTAGTACTCAAGTATCAACTAATACATTCTATAGAGCATCAGCTGAAGAGAGTGGTTTAGTTACTGCTAAATTTAAAGTAAATGATGATTTTAAATATATAGAATTTACATCTAATCAAGTTGAATGTGTTGTAACAGGATTAAAGCCTGGCTATCCTGGAGATTTAGTTATTCCAGAAGGTGTAACTAAGATTACAGAGAATGCTTTATTTGAAGCTAATGTGGCAATTCTTACATTACCTTCAACTTTAACAGAAATAGAATATCATGCTTTATATTGTTCATATATTTATCAATTAAATTTAAAAGCAGTTCCTACAATAATAGGTGAGGATGTTGCTGAATATTCTAATGTATGTGAAATATTTGTTCCAGCTAATACTGATTCATCATATATTGAAAGTGCGTTTGCTCATGATTCATATATTATTGATGTATTGAATGAAAATGATGATTCTAGTTTCATTTATAAAGATGGCTTTATGTTTAGCTACTGGCAAGGTGAATGGACATTAGTTAAATATTATGGAAATGAAAAAGATATAGTATTACCTTCTGATTCAGATCTTATTTCAGCTTATTATGTTGGTGAAGATGCATTCATGAACAATAGTAATATAGAGACTGTAGTTTTCTCGGATACTTCTATATATATTGAACAATATGCATTTAAAGGATGTGAGAATTTAAGAGAAGTTACTCTTACAAATAATGTTTTATCACTAGGTTATTGTGCATTTTATTATTGTACATCTTTAGAAAAAGTTGTCATTGGTTCTGGTATAGAGTATATTAGTGATCAAGCATTTATGGATTGCTATGCTTTGAATGATGTAACACTTGGAGAAAATCTTGAACGTATTGGCGAACAAGTATTTTATGATTGCAGTAGTTTAAGAGAAATTGTTATTCCTGAAAAAGTTAATTGTATTGATGATAAAGCCTTTTATAACTGTAATAGCTTATTAACAGTTTATAATTATTCTGATTTGAATATAACTGCTGGAAGTTCTGATTATGGATATGTTGCATATTATGCGAATGAAGTATTAGCTAAAGGTGAGCAAAGTCAACTTGTTTTATTAGATAACTTCTTATATGACAAAGATGATGATAATAAGGTTATTACATTAACTAAGTATTTAGGATATGATTCAAATGTAGTTATACCTTCTTATCAAGATTATGATATTGTTTTAGGTAGTGATTTGTTCTATAACAATTATAATCTTGAAACAGTAATATTTAATGAATATGTTAAAGAAGTAGGTTCTGAAACATTTGAGAATTGTAGCAATTTAAAGAGCGTTGATTTGATGAATTGTAAATATATTAAACAATATGCTTTTAGTGGCTGTGATAGCATAGAATCAATAATCGCTGATAAATGTGAGACAGTTTATAATCAATCTATTATGAATTGTGATAAATTAAAAACTGTTAGCTTAAAAGAATGTTTAACAATCGGACAATCTGCTTTCAATAGTTGTTCTGCTTTAGAAGAAATTGATGCTCCTAAAGTTACAAGCTTAGGTGCATATGCTTTTGCATATTGTACAAAGTTGAAATCTATATCTTTCCCACTTGTTACATTAATTCCAGAACAATTATGTTACCAATGCTTTGGCTTGGAAAGTATGAATTTTACTTCAATAACATCTATTGGAGAAAGTGCATTCAAATATTGTTATAATTTAGCTGAAATTACATTACCAGAAGGCTTAACAACAATAAAGAGATATGCATTCTCAGATTGTTATTCATTATATAAGGTAACATTACCTTCAACTTTATCATTTACAACTTCATCATCAAGTAGTACTGGCTACTACACATATGGTGATCAATTCTATTATTGTTTTAATTTGGTTGAAGTAGTTAATAATACAACTGCTAATTTAACTGCTGGTGTTGGTGGTTATGGTGGTGTTTGTAGCTATTCTAAGAATGTTATTAATTCAACAAATACAGAATCAATTTTGAAAAATGATAATGGATTAATTTCTTATTTCGATACAAGTGATAGTAAGAGACATTTAGTCCATGTTAGCGATAAGTCAGCAACTAAAACTGTTATTCCTGATGATATTGAAGTAATCAATAAACATGTATTATATAATTTAGAATCAGAAGAATTAGTAATTAATGGATTGTTTAATGCTAGTTCAAGCTATAACTATCTAGGTTATGCATATGGTGCTAGTAGTTATTATAAAAGTTATAACTATATTCCAAAGACATTAAAGAAAATTACTATTGGAGATAATGTTCCTTATTTAGATAATTATGCCTTCTATAGCTGTAATTTAGACTCACTTACTTTTGGAGCTAATACATCTTCAATTAATAATGCATTTGAAAACTGTCAAATCAAAGAAGTATATTATGAAGGTACAGTTGAAGATTGGTGTGATATTTCTTTCTCTTCATTAGGATCAAATCCAACTAGTGTTGGTGCTAAGGTATATTTTAAAAATAATGATACATATTCTGAATTAACAAGTATAACTATCCCAGATAGTACAAAGATAGGAATAGCACAATTTGCTTACTTTAATTTAGAAGAAGTTACATTACCTGAAAATGTAACTACTATATATAATTATGCCTTCTATGGTTGTAAGAATTTAACAACAATTAATTTAGATAAAGTAGAATCAATTGGTGATTATGCATTTAATAGTTGTAAATTAAGTGCAGTAACATTTAATTCTGAATTATCTAGCTTAGGTGATTATGCATTCGCTAACAACTCTTATATAAAGAGTGTTGTTATTCCAAGTACTGTTTCAACAATAAGTGATTATGCTTTTTCTAACTGTATTAATTTGTTATCTGTGAAATTGGTTGAAACAATTATAACTGATGAAAATGATGATGTTGTATCAGTAGAAGGCGCAACGTCTATAGGCAAATGTTCATTTGAGAATTGTAGATCTCTATATACATTAATTATTCCTAGAACATTATCAACAATAGGAGAGGGTGCATTCAAGAATTGTGAAAACCTAGAAGAAGTAGATTTATCTGAAACTACAGTTTCAAGTATTCCTGAATATGCATTCTATTATTGTAAGAGTTTAGAAACAATTGAATTCTCACAAAATCTAGAATCAATTGGAACTACTACATTTGAGGGCTGTGATAAGCTTAATTATACAGTTTATGGAAATGGTTGTTATTTCGGTACAGCTGATAATCCTTATAAGTGGTTAGTTAAAGCAAGAGCTAAAACTATTATTGATGTTTCTGTACACCCTGATTGTGTAAAGATTTATGGTGGAGCATTCAAGAGCTGTACATACTTAAAGAGAGTAGTAATTCCTGCAACATGTACGGATATAGAAAGATGCTTAAATGGATTAACAAATGTTGAATATATTGAATTACCATATGTTAGTGATATTGTATTTGGACAAGCTATTTTTGGTGTAGCTAATAGCAATGTAAGTAGCAAATTAAAGACTGTTATAATAAATGGTGGAACAACAATTCCTACATCTGCATTTGAAGGTATTTCTACAATTACAAAAATCGAAATAACAGGAGATATCACTACAATAGGAGAAAGTGCATTTAAAGATTGTAAAAATGCTAATATTATTCTACCTGCTACAATTACAAGAATAGAAGATAGTGCATTTGAAAATTCTGGTATAAGAGAATTTGAAGTTAAAACAACATCAATGAATTCTCTAGGAAATGATGCATTTAAGAATTGTGTACATTTAGTAAGCGCAAATTTATATAAATTAGATTCAACAAGTAATTATTATACTAAAAATAATTATTCTACAGGTACTTTCTATGGCTGTACATCACTTGAAACTGTAGTACTTCCAAATGGTAGTGTATGTATAAATACAAGAATGTTCTATGGCTGTACATCATTAGAAAGCATTTCAATTCCTGATACAGTAGATCAAATTAATCCATATGCATTTATGAATTCAGGAATAAAAACTATTACTTGGCCTACTACTAGAATTGTAATACTTAAACTATTTAAGGGTGCGTTTAGTAATACACAGATTACAACTCTTACACTTCCGAATAACTTATTAATACAAGATGGAGATGATAGCTATAGTTATCAACATCCAGAAAATCCTATATGTGGTGTATTTGAGGGTTGTGTAAATTTAACATCAGTAGATATCAGATATGACATGGGAAAAAATGGTGAATCTTCAACTTATAAATATACAGGTAAGTATGCATTTAAAGGCTGTACTAATCTTGAATCAGTTAATTATTTAGCTACTGGATCTAAAGTTTCAGAAAACACATATGAAAATTGTTCTAAACTAAAAACTGTAAATTTCCAAAAAATTACAGCAATTGATAAATATGCATTTATGAATACAGCACTTGAGTCAATCACTTTTGCTAGTGGTGTTGTTTTAAAAGAAAATGCATTCTGTAATTGTACAGAATTAGAAGAAATTACTTTTAATGGATCATTCTCATTTACAACTCAATATACTACAATAGAGCAAGTTACTAGTGCATTCTATGGCTGCACATCTTTAACAACAGTTAATTTAGCAACATCTAGAGCAATTCCTAATTTTATGTTTATGGATTGCGAATCTCTAAATACTGTTAATTTTGATAATGTAACATCAATTGGTAATTATGCGTTTATGAATTGTGGATTCACAAGTATTACTTTGCCATCAACTATTACATCTGTTGGTATAGAAGCGTTTAAAGGATGTAAGAAACTTACTACATTAGATATACAATGTGATTTGGATAAGAGTACTTGTGAGATTTTCTCTGAGTGTACAGCCCTTACAGATGTAACATTAGGTGAAAATCTAACAAGTATTTCTGATGGATTGTTCTCTGGCTGTACATCTTTAAGAAGTTTAATTATTCCAGATAATATAACATCAATTGAATCTCGTTCATTACAGTCTTGTGGTTTTGTAAATTTAACAATTCCTGCATCAGTAACATCTATAGGCTTCTTGTCAATTATCAATAACAAACAATTAGAAAAAGTTATATTCAAAGGTGATTTCACTGGAGACCATGAAATTTTATCTGATTGTCCTAACCTTAAAGAAGTAGTATTTGAAGGAAATTTAACTGCCATCTGTGATCAGATGTTTGAAAATGATGCTAACTTAAGTATTATAACAATTCCTGAATCGTTGACATCAATTGGAAAAGCTGCTTTTAGTGGTTGTACTTCATTAAAGTCAATTAATATTCCAGAAGGAGTTACAACAATTGGAGAAACTGCGTTTAAAAATTGTAGATTAATTAGTACAATTACACTTCCAGCATCACTTGAATCAATAGGAACTGACGCATTTGATGGATGCTATTCTCTAATAGAAGTTTATAATTTATCTACTTTAACCGTAATTGCTGGTTCTGAAGATAATGGTAAAGTTGCATTATATGCAAAAGCAATCCATACATCAGCAGATGAACCTTCAGCAATTATTACAGATGCTAATGGTTATAGATTCATGTATGATGGAGAAAAGGGATATTTAATTGGTTATACTGGTGATTCATATTGCTTAGATTTACCTAATTCATTTACTTATAATGAAACAACTATCAACTCATATGAAATTGCTGAAAAGGCGTTCTATCAAAATAAGAACATATATTCAATTAAGATTCCTGCAAGTGTAACAGCTATTGGTACAGATGCATTTAATGAATGCTGTCATTTAGTTGAAATTTATAATGCTTCATTATTAGATTTAGGTACTGGATATACTGGTAATGGTTATGTCGCATATTACGCAATAAAAATACATGAAGATTACACAGAAGATTCTATTCTAGTATTTGATGAAAGTGGTTATGTATTTACTATTGGTACTGAATCATGCGTAATTGGCTATACTAAAAACGATACTGATTTAGTAATACCTGGATCATTCACACATAATGGAGTTATATATACTGATTTAAAAATAAATGGTTATGCTTTTGCATATTCTAATATTACATCAGTAAAAATATTAGATGGGGTAAAAAAATTAGGTCGATATACATTTGGCTATTGCTATTCATTAAAACATGTAGAAATTGCTGATACAGTAGTAAATGATGAGTTCCATCCATTCTATTATTGCAATAGAGTAGAAACATATAAGGGCCCAGCTAGATATGCTGCTTATGTAGGAGATCCATATAATTATTTTGAATATAGTTATAAAGACTACTCACATAATAATTATTTAACAACTGTAATTATTACAAGTGGTAGCTCAATAGATAGTTATGCTTTCTGTAAGAATTCATCTTTAAAGACAATTGTTATTCCTGTTTCTGTAACTGATATTGGATATCAATCTGGATATACATTCTATAAGGTTACTCTAGAAAAGATATTCTATGAAGGAACAAAAGAACAATTCTATAAAATTAAAGGTTTATATGCAAGTGGTAATGATACAGCTATATCGAATGCTACAAAGTATTTCTATAGCGAAGAAGCTCCGACTGATACAGATAATAATTATTGGCATTATGTAAATGGCGAAATAACTATTTGGACTACTGAATAAATTTAAAGTTAAAAATCCGATATTACCTTTTTAGGTAGTCGGATTTTTTGCTTATTAGGGTAGATGAAAATATGTGCATAAGAAAGAGATTCCTTAAATCTCATGGTACATCAACTCGATAATAATAAAATAACTCTATAAAGTTTATTCTTTGTAGAGTTTTTTAATATGCCAAAAACATAAAAACCATCAAAATGATGGTAAATTTATATTGAAACGCCATCAAAATGATGGTAATATTATGTTGAGGTGATTTTTATGGATAAAAAGACATATGCATTTCCTAAATATTTGTTAGCTTCTGACATTAAAAGATGTAGAGAAATATTAAAAATGTCTCAAAAGGATTTTGCTCTTTTTGTTGGTGTTTCAAAACCTACTGTCGAAAGATGGGAAACATCAAAAGAAAAAATAATTGGACCTATTGTTCAATTAATATATATACTTGAAAATAATGAAGATTATTTAAAGCATCTTGAAATACCGAAGAAAGAATATCCACTTCGCATGTTCTATATGCATAATCAGTATATATGTACATTAGTAGACGTTGATGTGATTAATCAAAAAATAAAAATAAAAAATTTTACAAATAATATTATGTTAAAAGCATTTGGTGTTAATGAAAATCCTTCATTTAATGATTATCAAGATTTTTTGAAAAGTAGATGTTTCCCTGAAACAAGAGATAAATTAAAACTTGTTTTAGCAGATTTGAATGTACCATTCTATGATCCTTTTTTAATTATTGAAAAGACTGAAGGTAGAATGGCAGAAGATGATTTTTGGATTAAAATTGAGGAGTAAGTTATGATAGAATTATTTGAACAAAATATTAAAACAAACGATAGACAATCTTCTAAAGGTAATCAATTAAAATGGGAAAATAATGGTATATGGTATAAATCAGATTTCACAGGATATGAAGGTTTATCTGAATATGTAATATCACATCTTTTAGATTTTTCTAATTTAAGAAAAGACGAGTTCATTTTATATAAACCTATTGAAATAAAATATAAAAATCTAAAATATAATGGTGTGGAAAGTAATAATTTTTTAAATGATGGTGATAGTATAATCACTTTAGAAAGATTATTTCAAAATAATTACGGTAAAAGTCTTAATAATGCTATATGGTCAATAAAAGAACCAAATGAAAGATTAGATTTTATTGTAAAAAGTGTCGAAAGAATAACTGGGTTAAGAGAATTTGGTAGATATATGAATATAATCTTAACAATTGATATGTTTTTCTTGAATGAAGATAGACACACACATAATATTGCTGTGATTATGAAAAAAGATAAGACTTTTGATTATTGTCCAATTTTTGATAATGGAGCTGGACTATTAGCAGATACAACTATGGATTATCCAATAGGTGAAGATATTTATAAGTTAATTGATTCAGTTAAATCAAAAACTATTTCTTTAAATTTTGAAGAACAAACTGAAGTTTCAGAAAAATTATATGGTGCTAATATTTGTTTTAATTTTACAAAAAAAGATGTTGAAGAAATTTTGTCAACAGAAGAAGCATCTATATATTCAATTGAAACTAGAAATAGAGTTAAAAAAGTTATATTCGAACAAATGAGACGATACTCTTATTTGTTTTAATTAAACCATTATTATGAATTACGAGGTGGTTGAATAATGAATAAAAAATTTATTTCAATTTTATCATTAGTTTCTTTATTATTTTTATCAGCGTGTGGTATTTCATCTGTATCTGTATCACAAATAGGTGAATGTGAACAATTGAATGAAGATTATTCATATTTTAGAGCTAATATTACTAGTGAGGAATTTAATAATTCATATAATAGATTCGCTGCGAATATTAGTGAAATAGCTAATGAAAGTGATAATAATAGTTGTATATCACCACTTTCAGTTTATTCAGCTTTAAGTATGTTATCATTTTCAACTAGTGGTAATACGCAAAGCGAGATATTAAAATATTTAAATACTAATGAAGAAGATTTAAAAAATAATTATAGTAAATTATTTATATCATCAAATTATTACGATGATGATATAGAAGATTTTAGAGAAACATTATTTAATTCTATTTGGATTCAAAATGAGTTTGAATATAAAAAAGAAGGAGTAGATAATGTATCTAAAAATGCGTACGCAAATATAT
>Ga0247611_10007013_pt1 | contig 14305 bp, 23 predicted proteins | sample 177DNAGHGhighgp2_FD_192422 | JGI IMG/M metagenome (GOLD analysis project Ga0247611, IMG submission 192422) | Sheep rumen microbial communities from Palmerston North, Manawatu-Wanganui, New Zealand - 1770 DNA GHGhigh gp2 | ecosystem: Host-associated > Mammals > Digestive system > Stomach > Rumen...
ACTACTTTCACCAGTTTGTTCATAATTAGTTTTAGGTGGAATATTACCATTATAAGCAGTCCAGTTATCTTCTACACCAATGGTTCTATTACCCATTATTTGTTGTTCTGAAGGCAAATCTATATCAGAAGTTATATAATTATACATAAAATAGCCTAAACTATTATAACTTCCACTGGTTAATATTTTACTAGTTTGCATAATATGAGAATTCAGTCCAAATGCTCTTTCTATAATTCTTGAAGCTTGATTTATTCCGCCATAATTATTACTATATTTATAAGTAACTTGAATAGTTTGAGCATCTTTCATATATGAACCAGAGGTATTTGAAGTTATATAATATCCCCTAAGGCCATAACCAAATCTAACAGAAACTCCATCTACCAATACTTCTAAAATAGAATTATTATCTTCAGATATGGGCATATGTCCTAATTTTATATAACCTCTTGTATTATATTGACTATTCCAACCAGAAGTTAATACATCGGCATTAGTAAAAGTTTCAGTTATTGTTTGTACATCAGTATCATTTTTATATCTATAAGCCAATATTGCGGTAGTAAACTGTGGCGGGTTGGAACCAGTAGAATCGTTTTTAGAAAAAATACCTTCAGAAAAACTGAAATCATTAGGAATGCCTGGAACTATATTTCCATCAATATTTGAATATATTGCTTGAGTCATTATATTATGGTCTGTGTTCGCTTCCCATCTAAGATTAGTGCTATTATAAGTAAAATCACTTGGGGTAAAAGATTTTTTATCAACTTTATAACCTTTTATGTTTGAATACATATAACCAGTTAAAGCACCATCACCTTTGTTTTCAAAAATCTTTATATTAGCCGAAGAATGAATTATATTTTGATCGGGTATTACTGTAATATGGTGAGCAAAATTGTGTTGTGCTCCAATACCTCTATAATAATCAAATGCAGCAATACGCCAAGTTATAGTTTGATCCGTTGGTTCATCATAAATTTCCCAATAATCACCAATAAACATATCTTCAAATTCACCACTATCTATGGTATTCCAATTAATATTAGCTGGGTTACCAAGGTTTTTACCTCTGTAAATTGCATTATGTGCTCCAGCATTATTAGGAATAGTATCCCAAAAACTACCCCCTCCACCAGAATCATTAACTTCATTTATGGCACCAACCAATGTTTTTGCATTAGTTTCAAGCTGATTAAAATTGAAAATATTTCCTAACCAATTACCAAATCTTGAAAAAGTTAATCTTCTTGAAACGTATGGATACTCAGAACCCTCAGGTGTTGGAGCTGAAATTTCCATATTTTCCTGACCAGAAACAGTAATTTCTTCAGCTGCGGGTAAATCTGAGATTTTTACTTTTGTTAAAGCCATTTTGTTTCCTCCTTTTTTCTTATTCCTTTATAAAATATGAAAAAAATAAAGGGTAGATTAAAGTAATCTACCCTTTTAAGATTATAGTGATAAATATATTCCAAGAGTAACAATATTTGGATAATCATACTGTGTCATATTTACAGTACCACTATTGTTTGTAGGTTTACAAGCTACTATTCTTGCCCCTGTATGACTTTCTTGTTTTGCATAAGTGTCACAATAAATCTCACTTATGTTTGATGTATCTGAGATACTACCAGTAGCAGCATGAGAGAAATAAAACAAAGCTGGTTTTTCTACATTTTCAATATTATAACTAAATACTTGATATTCTCGTTTACCTTCATAAGTGATTAAAGAATCATAAGTGGCATCTTTAATACGAATTGCATGATATGTAGTAGCACGCTGTGTGTTTGCTTTAGAATAAGTTACTATATCATTGGAATTAAGACTAACTATATAATATTCTGAATAACTATATGATTGAATATTATGGCTCCAAATTCGTCCTTCGGAATTAATAGTTACTGATACTCCATTACCATTTGTTCCAGTGGCAATTATCAAATATAAACCGGGATTAACTATTGTAAATATATCACTTGAATTGATAGAATTCATCAGCTCATATTCAATTATAAACTCAGGCAAATCTGGTTTGGGTTTATAACCCATATTAGTATTAGAATAATTCTTACCATTTAATCTAATTTGTCCCATTTACTTTTCCTCCCATTTTCCTCCAGTAGTAAAAACATATGTCTTTGAGTTTTCAATACAGAATATTTCACTACCCGGTACAATTCCTACAACTGGAGCTGATTCTATATCGGAGGCACTGTCCGCGCAGAACTTTTTAATGCCATGAGCGATATGATTTCCATTCTGTGTAATTGAATACATCTATCATTCCTCCTTTTATATTTTTTTACTTTTAAGCCGTATATTTCCACATTAGCAAATTAATATGTGCTTGTGCAGAAGATCGTTTTAATATTTCTTCTATATTTAATATTATATACAGATTTGATTCATTATCGTATTCCATATAATGCTTGATAGGTTAATGGCTGATATGAGCCAGTAGCCTCGTTCGCATTATTAAATTCATCTAAGTATATTCCTCTACTATCTGCATGTAAGCGCACCCAACAGTTACCATAAAAGTCTCCGTAACCTGTATTATGCACACAACGCCATCCACCAAATACTTGAGTACCATTTGTAGGCATTCCTATATAAACATCTTTTTTATAATTATCATTATAACCAGATGATTTGCATTTTAAAATAACATAACTATATCCTGATAAATTAGCAGTTACTAAATATCCAGCTGTTGTACGCCACGAGAATGATCCTGATATAGATACCCACGATGGTACATTTACGGTTACAGATGAAAAACCTATCTTACCGCTTGATGGTTTATATGTACCATTTGATGTAATTGATTTGGTTTCAGTAGCCTGATTAACATTAACTGTTACCTGAGAGAAACCTATCTTGCCACTTGAAGGTTTATACGTACCATTTGAGGTAATAGATTTCGTTTCAGTGGCTTGATTGACATTAACCGTTACTTGGGAATAACCATCTGCATCGTCACTTGCGGCAAGATATGTACCATTGGTTGTTATTGTTTTTTCTTTTAAAGTAGCTTCTTCGCCACTCCCATATATAAAACATTCATGTTCATTATGTACTATTTTTGGCATATACTACTCTCCTTTAATGTGTGCGTTTCCACATATAGCAAGTTATATAAGGTTGTAAATTATTATGAGGAGTATTTGTACCGATATCCATATATAATACATTATGATGGCTAGCCGATGTTGATGAGGTGGCACCCGGCTGATATAATGCTGGATCAGTATGCTTGGATTTAAAATCGCCAGTTGCATAACCATTCGGCCAAATTGTACCACCACCGCTTGCATCGGTCCAAGATAATTTAACTTCGCCTTTAATATTCGGCAACTCATTTTTTACAAGCGTATGTGTCTTCTCGCCACCTGTTTTCTCAACTGTATTAAATTCTGTATCAGAAGATACTCCCACAGGTACTCTTCCAGACCCCCATATCTCCCAACTAGTACCATTTAAATATGTCCCCGGATTAACATTATTGACTGACATGTATATAGACCCAACAGGGTAGATAATATCAATAATTGACGGCGCGTCTTTAATTACATAAAGAGTACCATTATTTTTTTGTTCAGATGATAAGGCATCATAATCAGCTTGAGTAATTTCTATTACATCATTACCACCATAGTACTCTCCTTTACAAATTATTGCTCCCATATTACCCTCCTTAAGCTATTCGTTTATACATATATGTGGTTATATAAGGTTGAAGATTGTTATGTGCTATACCATCACCAGCGGAACCAGTTGTTAATTGATCTTTTTGGGTACCCGTATCATTTGCCTCAACTGCATTATTTATATGACCAGAGAAATTACTATCATCTGTACCGGTCATTCTTAAAACGGAACTATGTGTATGTGATGGCATTTCAGATGTAGTTAATTTATGTGTCTTCTCACCGCCTGTTTTTTGAACAGTATTAAACTCGGTCTGTGCGGTATCAACACCAACAAGCGTACGCCCAGCACCGAAGGATTCCCATGTACCTCCAAAACGAGCCTCTACTTTAGCTACTGTATCATCTGTAACGGAAATATAAATACTTCCAACAGGATAGATAATATTTATAAGTGTTTCAATAGCAATTCTACTACTCGATACATCACTTATTAAATATACAGTACCATTATTTTTCTCTTCCTCTGTTAATGCATCGTATTCTGCCCGTGTCAATTCCTTTTTAACAAGGTCATACGTATTACCATCGGGTAAATGTATACGATTTATATTAGGCATACCATCACCTCACTTACGGGGTATATGATACTATAGGTTTACTTGCTTGATACTCAGCATCGCCGGTTTTAGCATTAACTGGGGAAGCTAAAGTAGGAACAGCACCAGCGGATATAATTAGATTTTCATTCTGTACAGTAAATGTCGGCATAGAACCTGCATTTGTAACGCCTGTTATAGGTGTTGTGGCGCCTGCAGTTTTTACTGTAACATCAGGAGCTGACACATCAACACTATCCTTGTAAGCAAGAGTACCAAGTGCTCCCAAGTCGCCAAAAGATGCCCAAGCCGTACCATCAAAGATAAATTCGCCATTACCATAAAGAACAATGTCTCCTACTACTGCAGTAACGCTCTCTCCATTAATTGTAATAGGATTGGTTGTTGAGCCATCGGATAATGCAGTAGTTGTCTTACCAAGATACTTAGTAAAACCTTCAAGATTATCAACACGACTATCTCTAAGGTCATACACTGTGCCATTGGGGGTTGTAATTTGTTTTAAATTAGGCATATTTAAGTCTCCTTTACTTTGTTGTAAATATCAATCTATTTTCGTTATTAGGGTCTATGTAACACCTAACTTTATTATTCCAATTATCTCTTTCTTCTTGAGTAATGTGTATTACAGTATTACTAACGTGTTCAACAAACTCATCATCGGTAAATGGTAAGTCAATTAAATATGCCCTACCATCACCAATTTTAATAGCGGGTTTTCCATCTCTATAATCTGAATAAATATAGATATAACCCGCTTTAGAAAGAGTTTTTGGTTTACTATTCCATGTTGCCGTTGAAGCGTATAATACTTTACATTCTCCTCTATCAACTGTGTAAACAGTACCAAAAGATGCTTCTAATGGTAAATCTCCACCAAAAGAAACATCAAGAGACTGGTTAATACCATAATCGGCATCTATAACTTTGTCAGTCCCTAAATCAACATTTATATTAGGCGATGACCCTAATTTTGTATCTAAATTTGGATTAGAATTAAAATTAATTGGGAGTTCATTCACTTATAACGCCTCCCTTATAAACTTCTATAATAGATATAGACTTGGCTATACAAGCTAAAGCTGTTCCATCTGTCATTAAAAGACGAATTTGAAAAAATGCATTACCTTCTTTAAGTCTTAAAGTATCATTCTGATTAAGAGTAACTTTTATGGTATGTGTATTAGCTTCAATAGTTACATCTTCAATCTGTTTATCAACTAAAACTTGTTTACATTGAGAAATATAAACCCAGATTTCAGCAATATTGGTTAAGTCTATATCTGATTTTACATTTATTGTTATCGTTGGGGTTGTCCCTCGAATATCTCCATAGATTACCTCTTTTCTTGCGGCGAGCCGATCCTGAGAACTTTTTGATTAGTTCTTGAGTGTCTCAGGACCACCGGCCGCACGTTCTATAATAAAAAGACTTATGTAATTTCAGGATAATTATTAATTAACATGATTTGCGCGGAAGGTAATCCTGTTTCGGAACTACCTTCACAAGAAAATCTTACATAAGCAGCACCCGAAGGTATTTCATACAAATTAGTTCGCTTTTCTCCTACATAATTTTTTATATCAATATTAGCAATAAAATCTTTATTTGCATCATATACAGCATTATAGTTCCAACTCATCCAATTACTCTTCCAAGTAATAAATATCAAGCACTGACCGGGAGTTACTTCTATAAAATCTGTAGTCATATCACCGGACTCAGATGCTAACTGACCATTTGACGGATTAATATAATAATCATCCACATGATTAGTCATTAAATCTAATAATTCATATGTTTGATCAGAGCCACCGCCACTACCTCTACCAACAAACAGATTATCCACTCTGTTTCCGTCTAAAAAAATTGCTCCACTCATATTGTTACCTCATATTTTCTAAATTTATAAAGCCTGTTATCTCGACACCAAACGCAACTGCCGTGATTACGGCAAGTACAGTCAACCGCTTTACTTCCTCTGTATGGCTTACGATATTCCTTGCCGTGTTGTATCGCTTTATCAAGGCTCATAGTTTAATTTAATTGCACCGCCACTAACACCCATTGAACTGCCTGAATAAGTTATACTAACTGTTCCTAGTTCATTTGTAACATATGAGAAATTGCTATCCTTAACAATCTCTTTTACAAACACATTTTTCTTGTATTTATGAATCAATAATACGATTGAAGCTTGTACGGAAATTTGCATACAAGCAATTAAATATACAACACTTTCGTTAGCAACCAAACCTGGGAAAGTACCATTTGATGTCGAAACAATACGGCTTGAATCCATTTTTTTATTCAAGCCTAAAGCTACTGCCATATTTTCGATAGGGTTATGACTTGTTGTATCAAGGCTTGTATCAATATCAACAGCACTCACGCTAATATCACTACCACTAACACTAACACCAAGCAATTTGTTATTGTCGCTCGTGGTGAGGTTTACGTTGTCGATGTCTTGAATTTTAGTAGGATAATCACTAACATAGATAAAGCCGTCTTTCTCGTCAGCTGATAAGAGATCGAAAGCCGCTTTATTCATGATACGCACTCGCTTATATTCATTCGTAACAAGTACAGCTATCCATTTTGTGGCATCCCATGTGCCTGTTACTGTGGTGGTGGAAATACATCTCCAGAGATAATTATCCTGGATGCAATAATCACCATAGGAATAGGATGCCGTAGCATCATAAGGAAGAGCCTCATTAGCTGAACCTCCACCTTCACCCGGAACCCAAATATCGTTGGTTTCGTCATAAACAAGAGCGTTTCCATCAACAGGAGCAGTAGTAGTAAAATCTATATCGCCTAATTTGGATAATTTATTAGTTTTTTCTGTTTTTACCCAACCCATTTATTTTCCTCCTTTCTTAATAAGAAAGGGAGGGGTTTTACCCCACTCCCTTAAAGAACAACCTCTCTTAAGTATCCATCTGGCATTTGACCTGTAATATTGGTCAAAGTCCAGTGGCTACTATTCCAAGCCTCGCCTGGTGCAGGAATATCTGTGTTGCAGATATAATAATTATTATTATAAATAACTTTGTCACCTACACTATAAGAACTTGTTGGGTTGTAAGTATCTCCAAGCATATTGATAAGACTATTTATAATAGACTTTAATTCATCAATAGCATCTTGAACGTTGGTAGCATTTAAACCACTTGTTGTATTATTATAAGTAGTAGCACTAGCAGTGCCGCCACCACTGATTGTACCATTCTCCCATTTGCCAGAAGTAGCATTGTAAATCAAGCCTTGACCAGTAGTAGGATTAGAAATAGAAGTATCTGTAAGTGCGGCAAGGGTTGTTGTTTCACCGCCACCTCCAGTTACAGGTACCCACTTATTTGTAGTTCCATTGTAACCAAGTAACTGACCGTCGGTAGCACCAGTAGTGTCTACATTACCCAAATCACTAAGATTATCAGGGATTGTAGACAAAGCATTTCCAACTGACTGATTGCCATTGATTGTTAAATCACCAGCGAGTACTTCATTACCTTGCCAATCGAGTGTACGAGCATTGGAGCGAGCTTTGTAAGTACCGTTACCTATGATTTCCGCATAGGTATCATTATTATCTTCAATATTATACTTACCACCTACATGTTGATTAGCTCCGTTTGCAATTGTACCTAATCCTTCTGTATGAGAGCAACTACCAGAAGCAGTCGTACCAGATCCCTCTGCGTGTGATTGTGCGCCTGAAGCGGTAGTTCCACCACCTTCTGCGTGTGCTTGTGCATTAGAAGCAGTCGTACCAGCTCCCTCTGCATGCGCTTGTGCACCCAAAGCAGTTGTATTTGCTCCCTCTGCATGAGAAGCTAAGCCCTCTGCGTGAGAACTATTACCTTCTGCATGTGAATAGTCACTTATTGCTTGGGTGCCACTACCTTCTGCATGAGCGCAACTACTAGAAGCGGTTGTACCTCCGCCTTCGGAGTGGGAGTTATAACCAGAAGCGGTTGTAGCTCCGCCTTCTGCATGCGCTTGTGCACCCGAAGCAGTTGTGCCCCCACCTTCTGCGTGGGAGTGTGCACCCGAGGCAGTTGTGTCCCCACCTTCAGCAAATGAATTAGTACCAATAGTAGTATTAGCTTTCCTATTCAAACTAAAACTACCACTACCAGTAGGGTTAAACTTATCCATCTTATCTTCTACTGCTGGTATTAAATCAGATAAAACAACAGATTGCCAATGTGTTGGATCCCAAGCTTCGCCAGGAGCAGAGATTGGAGTAGTATTGATATAGAATTTGTTATTATAAATTACTACATCACCCTCTTGGTATGTACTTGTTTCACTGTATTTATCAGCAAATTCAGTATTATCTACCTTTTCTGCTAATCTTTCCTCAAGATTAATTTCATCCCACTTATTAGGGTCAAAGTCTTCTGGAACAGTAATCTGTGTAATATTTTCATAATAAGTATTATTATAAATTACAGTATCACCAACATTATATGTAGCAGTATTATCATAAAGATTTGTAATCTGCTCATAGATATTAGTAATTTCCTCTTGGATTTTTTCACCTGACCAAACTGCATCAGGAAGTGCGTGGTCATCATCAATTTCAATGTTATTAGCAGCACCATAACCATCAATCCAAACCCTAACCATTACAGGCATATCTTCTGCTTGTTCATTAAATGTAAGAGTTACAGAGCCATTTGCAATGGTCATTGTTTCATATGTTACACCATCAAAATCACTATCTACATGAGGTTCAATAACTGAATCAGTAGTAATATAGTTACTTGTAAATGTGATTGTAGTTTCACCGGCATCTAAAACATCATCAATCTCAGCATATACAATCTTACCAGCAGAGTTCTTCCAAACTCCAAGTGTAGCATCATAGTACAAACTCTGACCATCTGTTGCACCACTAATTGATACATCATCAATATCACCAATACTTGTTGTAGCATCAGTAATCAAATATTCAGTACCATTATTCTTCTCACTCGAAGGGAGTGCATCAAATTCAGCCTGAGTAAGTTCACGAGAAGCTTTAAATTGCTTACCTTTATAATAGAAATAACCCTTATTAGAAATCTGCCAAATTGTTCCATTATTCTTTTCATCAGAAGTGAGAATATCATATTGAGCTTGAGTAAGTTCAGCAACAGTCTCAGGAGCATCAGTAATAAAATACTCTGTTCCATCATTCTGTTCTTCTGGAGTTAATTGCTCATATTCAGCTTGAGTCAATTCTTTAGAAGCACGGAATTTCTTACCTTTATAGAAAAAATAACCTTTGTCAGAAATCTGATAAATAATAGGTAAATTCTTTGTTTCAGAAGGTAAAGCATTATATTGTTCTTGAGTTAATTCTGCAATATCACTTGGAATATCAGAAGCCAACCACTTTTCAGTTGTACTATCATAAATAATTACTTGACCTTCAGTAGCAGAAGTTACATCAACATCAGAGAGACCACCAAGCGTGGTTACTGTACTATCATCAGCGGGTATCCAAGTTTCTGTTTGACTATCATATTTAATTATTTGACCATCTTGCAAGTTTGTTAAATCTACATCATCAAGATTTCCAAGTGAAGTAGCACTTGCATCATCACCTGGCTTCCAAGTCTGAGTATCTTCGTCATATTTCAAAACCTGACCATCTTCAAGGTTTGTTAAATCTACATCAGTTAACTGAGACATGGAACTAGCACCACTACCGGAACCTTCATTAATTTCATGCCATTCTTCATCGGAACCCATCATATATGTTTTCTTCTCTGAAATGACATATGCTTTAGAACCGGGAATAACTATTTCTCCATTCTCACTATATGGTAAATCTTCCAAAGTATCACAGAGGTATCTCTTAATACCATAGCTAATTTTACCGCTATTTTTAACTATCCATATAGCCATTTATTTTCTCCTTTCTGTTTTATTCTTCAGGCACTTCCAACATTAAATTGGGAGCAACTGCCCAATAATTCTTGCCATTAGCAAGTGCAATACTTGAACCTGCTATTACAGTAGAGCAAGAAACTAAATCACCTAAATTATATGTATTAGCAGCTCCAGTAGCAGAAACAATTGGAGTTAATTCAGAATAATAAATTTCTCCAGGTCCAGCTTGAAAAGGAAGAACTACTTTGATGTTAAAAGGTCCATTTCCTTCTAAGTCAAAATAATCACAGCCAATTATATTATTAGTACCAGTAGTATTGCTAGCACCAACAAGTGTGGTTGTACCATCCGTAACTCTTACAGCTCTCCAATCAGTAGGAAATGGTGTGGTAGTATCTTTTCCCCAATTACCTTGTACCCAAATACCAACAAAATTATCAGTTAATACTGCTTTTAATCTATAATAATTGTCATATCCACAAGTACCACTTGGAGAACCACTTGAACGCCAAGTATTTAGGCTTATTTCAAATTTTACTTGATTATTTACAATAAGACTCCAAACAGTTACAATAGTAGTAGAAGTATCATTTCCAACACTTCTTTTTACTCTTAAAATAAAATTATCTCTAATTGTGAAATTAAGAGTTGCAACATGACTGGGATCTTCATTATTAAATTCAGCATCTACTGTTGAATCACAAGTAATTCCTTCTTCTAACCCCATAATAAAATCATAAATTTGTTGAAATAACCAAATTTGAGTATGGCTATAACAATTCCATATTTGTGTTGCTATTTTCATTCTTTATCTCCTTTCTTAAGGTGCTGTTATAGTACATTCAGACTTGATAATGTTGAGGTTATATGTTTTAAGTCCTCCTGTTGAAACATTAACCTTGATGTTACCTGTCTTTGTATAATTCTTGTTATTTATTACAAGATTTGCCATTTTATAACCTCCTTTTTAATTATATTTTTACCCTTCAAATAATTTGAAAGTTATTCTTAAATAGTTGTTACTTTCTGTCCAAATAAAAAAGGACGGAAGATTTAATCTCTTCCGCCCAATTCTATTATAAATATCTTGTTCCACAATATTCACAAGTGTTATTTACTCCTATTCTTCCTCCGCAACAGGAACATATTGCGGGAGTAAGAGGAATTTGTGGTTTAGCTTTATCTTCAGTAATGAAGTACATAGCACCATTGTTCTTTTCTTCATATGGAAGTGCATCATATTCGTCTTGATTCATTTCTATTGCACGAATTGAAGCCTTGTTAGCTTCTTCTTTCCAATTTATATCTTTAAAACTAAAAGCCTCTTTGAATGAAGTGTTGAATTGCTCTGCGGTTACAGCAAAAGTAGCACTATGTTCTTCCATTGAATGAGTAAAATTTTCTAACGCTCCTACTAGTTCGTATTCCATGCGGCGTGGCGTTCCCGGGATCTTCATGACCAAGGACCGCACTCCTCCTCTCTTGCAAAGAATCTACCTGTTTTCGGGTCTATTCTATTCGTTTCATACAACCCTTCTGGTTCTATTATATAAACATGAACATAATCAGGATTAAGGGTAGAGAAATTAAGACCATATTCATTCTTTATTTTCTCTCTTTTGGGAGATAAAATATTAACTCTATCAGAAACTTGCCAAAAACCTTCAGCATCTCTCCAAACAAGAACACAATCTGAACTCATGTATGGAACGTCCCAACACACAGGGATCAGTCCATTCAGATCTATGGTCAGGCCGCACGCTTCTGTGACAAGAGGAATTTTTGTATCTGAATATGGAGTTTGTTCAAATTTAACAAAATGACTTGCTCTTGTAATTGTTAAGTAATAGGGAGAAGAGGTTAATTCTTCTAACCAATCAGGGTTAACCCTTACATAATCACATATTAAGCTCATTTTTCTTTTTCCTCCAAATTACAAAATAAGCTTTCAAATGTATCAGAAGGTTCAGTAGATGGTTTAGCAATAATGCTAAATCCCCAAACTTCTTTAACATATTCTATAAATTCATTTATCATTTTCTGCCTCATTCAATCTTCTTCTCTTTCAAGCCTATAAATTGCCTTATCTATAAATTCCTTATGTCCTTCTACGCAGTCATATACCCATTCATTCCTGACGGTATCACAACATCCTAAAGTGCCATAAGTCTTGACACATCGCTCGCAATCTTTATAGAGTTCCTTCGGAATTTTCTCTGGTTTATAAGACATTCAAATTAACCTCCGTCTGAAAATGGACTTGATAAAACTTCCTTGAAGTAGATAGGCTCAAACTCATTGTTTGTCATTGTCAAATTCGCCCATCCGTCACCACAATCAAGAAGGATCATCTTATCTCGGTCTTTCTCAATATCTACTCTTTTTAATAAATCACCTAATGTCATTCTCTGCCTCCTTCTTGTATGGTTTAGGTAAAGGTTGCCATGCGATAATACAATTTACAGGCTCTCTGCCAAAATTTATTCGATTATCATTATGCCAAGTTCCTGTTCCATCAAAGTAGCATGAGTCTGCAATATAATAACGTCTACCCCCTTCGATAACACGCTTTGTTACATTGTACACGCCGCATATGTTCGGCAATTTCTCACTAACAGGTATCCACTCGCCTTGCGGTCTGCTCCACACCTCGTGGTTATTGTCTGTATTTAATATCTCGGCAACCATTTCAGCATTAGACTTGACATTACAAATATCTATAAGTTCTTGCTTTCCGCCGTCTATCCAAAAGATTCCATAATCACAGACTACGGGTTTAACAAAATATTTCATTCTTTATTCTCCTTTATCCACTTGTTATAACAAGCAACAAACTCTTCTTTGGTAATTACCAAATCATTTCGAATAAAACCTCTCTCAGCCGGAGAAGTCCTAACTAAAGCTGTATCAGTAACTTCATATTTACTTTCTATCATCATACTTCTCCTTCATTTCTTTATTATTAATTTTCTTTATCTTGCTAATAGATAAATAATAAGGATAAGTTCTATTGTGTTTATGACTATACTGAATATTCTTAGAATTTTATCTCCATAATAATAAACTTGGTTATTAGGCAATTCACAGTTATATATTGTCTTTTTCTTCCTCACTTATTTTCCTCCTCATATTTTTCTAACCAACCAATACTAATTGACCACTTTACAAGGTTGATAAACAAATAAGTTTCTGAAAAGAAATGTGAAATACCAAAGCAAAAACTCCACATATCCATATCAATTTTATCAACTCTAATTCCAAACTTACATTTACCTTCAGACATTATTCGTTCTCCTCACATATTCTTATAAAATCAGGTTTTGATGCTTCCTTGATTTGCTCCCATATAAGTTCACTTCCTAATTCATGTGTAAACACAGGTCGCTTCATAATCTCCTCAATATATTTATGAAATATAGAAAACTTCTCGCCCTTTAGCATTACTACTCCTGTGTATGCCATTACTATTGCTTTCTCTTTATCAGTCATTATTTATACCACCTTTCCAAAAATGTTTAAGCTTTTCACTAATATCTGCGTGGAAATAACCATCAGCTTTTTGAATGGCATACGTTATTTCGCTAATCGCAGATTGAATATCAGGATTATCCGAAAGCAAGGCTCTTAATGCGTTGTTAAGGTGGTCACAGGAAGGATAATTACCTATCTTACTCATTCTCTGCCTCCATTCTTTTCTTTAATTCTCCTATTACTGCACTCCATAAATCATAGTAATAAGTATCACAGCCATACCACTCCAACTGATTAAACAATTCGTCTGTATCAACTTTAGAGATATTGGCTATGAAATCCTTATCTGTCTCAAAATCTTCAACTCTCATTCTTTATCACCTCTCATATCTGCTCCACAAGTCGGACAAAAGTTTGACTGTACTTCATAATAACCATCAGGTTCTTCCTCATATAACGCAGGGTGTCCACATAGGGGGCAAGAGTGTTCATCGAAGTTATTACCTTTCCACTCGCCTGCCGGTCTTTCTTCGTAAAGTTTACCATTACGAATTGCTCGGTCAATTGCTTCTCTGTCTTCTGAACTTGTTTCAACTCCATTATCAAATAATCGAGTAAACACATTTTCATCAAGATCAATTACAATTTTCATTTTTGCA
>Ga0247611_10007016_pt1 | contig 14298 bp, 12 predicted proteins | sample 177DNAGHGhighgp2_FD_192422 | JGI IMG/M metagenome (GOLD analysis project Ga0247611, IMG submission 192422) | Sheep rumen microbial communities from Palmerston North, Manawatu-Wanganui, New Zealand - 1770 DNA GHGhigh gp2 | ecosystem: Host-associated > Mammals > Digestive system > Stomach > Rumen...
TATAAAGCAGCTTTGTACTCAGCTGCCACAAATTGAGGCAGAACAGCTTATCGGCAGCGTCCGAAATATGCTCGACAAAGGATTACTGAAAATGGACAATGGTCTCATAAAGCCTTGCGACAGGTAGACCTACCACATTATAGTAGCAGCCATCGATGCGCTCTACGCCCACTTTACCTATCCATTCCTGTATACCATAAGCACCAGCCTTATCCATACATGTCCCTAGTTCCACATAATGGCGAATGGTCTCTTCGCCAAGATTGCGGAAATAGACATCGGTGCGTTCCACAAAGCTCTTCTGCAGGCTGTTGCTACGCACACAGACACCGGTATAAACCTGATGCCTGTCGCCCGAGAGGAGTCTCAACATGCGGTAAGCATCCTCCTTGTCATGTGGTTTGCCAAGCACAGTGTCACCATGTACAACTACAGTATCGGCAGTAACCAACAGCTCACCGTCAGCCAAAGGGTAATGATACCCTTCAGCTTTCAATTTGGCCAAAAGAAGGGGAATGTCGGCAGGAGCTGTGCCATCGGGGACCACCTCGTCAACATCAATGTCGACATAGCGTACAGAGAACCCTAAATCTGCCACTAGCTGGCGACGACGCGGCGATCGTGAAGCGAGAACGAGAGTAGTATTAGAAATCGCCATAACGACCTTGATTCTTAGGCTTGTCATCGGACGAAGCCTGTTTGCCGGCCTTGAAGGTCATTTCGCCTGCAATGCGACCCTGAGCATCATACATCACCCAGCGACCATCTTTCTCGCCATTGACGAAAGAACCCTGCTCCTCGAGTTTGCCGGCACTATTGTAACGCTCATATTTTCCGTGCCACTGTCCATTGCGATAGTTGGCACGTGATTCTATCTTGCCATTAGGGAAATAGCGAACCTCTTCGCCATCTTTCTCGTCGGATGCGTAGTGCATCACATAACGTGGACGACCATCGTCATAGAAACCCTTCCATTCGCCATCCTTGAGACCACGATGGAAAGAGCCAGTATAGTCAATATTGCCATCCTCATACCAAGAGGTCCAAACGCCTTCCTCCTTGCCGTCAACATAGTTGCCCTCATGAAGTTTACGACCCGACTCGTACCATGTTGTCCAGCGACCAGTCTTGTAGCCATTGGCATAGAGGCCTTCACGCCAGCGTTCGCCAGTCTCGTAGTAGTAGGTCCAAGTGCCAGTCTCGACACCCTTCTCGTAGTTGCCTCGAATGCCAAGCTTGCCATTGGTACGCCAATAGAAGAGCCATTCGCCCTGCTGCTCGCCAGCCTCGAGACGTCCCTTCATGTCGACATAACCGTTGTCCGTCCACCATGTTGCAGCTCCACTGAGCTCGTTGTCCTTATAAGTGCCTTCAAACTTCTTCTTGCCATTCTCGTGCCACTCTTTGGCAGCGCCCTGTTTCTTGCCATCGACAAAAGGAATTTCCTCCTTCTGCTGACCGTTGGCATACCATGAGCGGTAAAGGCCTTGCTTCTTGCCATTGACGACATTGACCTGGCTCTTGAGTTTGCCATCGGGATACCATTGCTGCGAAGTGCCCGTGGAGTGACATTCTTCAGCACACTTGGCGCCATCGTCGTAGAAAATGCGCCAGGTACCGATTTTGTTGCCACGGTCATCGTAAGTGCCTTGCTGGTAGACGCGGCCATTCTGGTGCCACCAAGTCCAGTCGCCAGTGCGGACACTGTCATCGGTCAACATGCCCTCGACAGCAACATGCTGGCGAGCATCATCATAAAAGTGCTGATAGTGCACCTGGCTCTGTGCAACAAGAGCCGAGAGAAGGAATATGGATATAAGAAGACGCTTCAAGGGAAAGGATATTTAAGGGTTGTTTTTCGTTGTTATTCGCTATATACGAAAGCCACGCGTATGGGGTCTGCTTCTGTGGTGCCGTTGATTGCAGCATGCTGGCATGTCGTGCGGCGGCCGCTGAGGACAATCAGAGTCCCATTGTCACGGCCATCGCTCATAAGGTCTTGAAGATGCTGTGTGATACGCATACGATAGCATTTGTTGTCAGCATCGTATGTGCCATCGAAACCCGAATAAGTGATAGGGTCGTACATATCAGGGACATTGGCGACAACACCGTTGGGATAAATCTTGATGGCTGCAAGTGCATCGGGGTGGTCGCTGGAGCTGTTGGCTTGATTAACAGGAAGAATCAATTCTGCATAGTGGATGATAGCCAGCGGGTGGTCCTGGTGGAACTTTCGTACATACGAGTCGATATTGAAGCGTATATTGGTACCACCCATAGGACTGAGGTACAGCACTCTGCCTCCAATAGAATCCGTCTTATTGGTATTGAATGTGCTGCAGGCACCCGTGAAATTCTTGTCGAAATGGCTGAAATGAAACACATCAGTGCCAAAAGCGAAGTCGTAGGTGCGTGGAGCCGGGTTGCCCGTATTATTGTCGTAGGTATAGTATGCCGAGAGGCGTGTGTTGGAAGCCGAAAGGTTGATTGAAACATAGTTTCTTTGTGATGTACTGGGTGCCAGACTGATTTGGAAGCCTTTTATCGCCTCTTCAAATGCATCGCCATTGTCATAAGCCTTGTTGCTCAACAAGGCAGCGAAGTCATCAGACAGTTTTAGGCGAACCACCATAGTGTCGCCACGCTCAATAGTCACCACATCGTCGAAGAAGACCGTGGTTCCGAGTTCCACATCGCTGGTGCTGTAATAGACAGAATCCTTATTGAGCCGTTGAGCCAACTGACGAACCACAAAGTGGACATCTTGACTGCTGGCCGAATCGGCAGCGGGGACATAGATGCCAGAGATTGCCAACGAGAGCACGACAGAGTCGATAGTGCTGTATTGATCGAAAGAGACACTCTGGCTTTTGGGTGTAGAGACGTTGGTGTAGAAAGTTGCCACTGTTGAAGCGATGTCGGTCACGTCGCCAGAACCAATGATGACACTGTTGAGACCCGAAGTGACCAGGGAATCATCAAGGACAGTATAGGCGGTGCCGTAAATAGTGTCGACAGAGCCATTGTAGATGGATGAAGGGTCCTGAAGAGCGAGACCCAGGTTGCTGTCTTTCTCGGTGCAGCTCATAAAAGCAGCTACAACACAGATAGCAACGGCAAAGAATTTGAGTTTAGACATTAGGGAAATACTGTTAGACAGATTGGGTTAAGGTAGTGAGTATTAATTGTTGATATTGCTGCCAATAATAGAGTCATACATCTTGTTGATTCTCTCGAAGAAGGCAGTACGGTCAGGATTGTATTCTACAATGTTACGCTTGTTTTCGCGAGCGAAAGCGACCAATTCGGGATTAGCGTTGGGAGAGGCAATAACAATGCCATGGGCATAGGTGATGGCAGCCTTGGTAAGGGTCATATAGTCGAGATTCTCATAGAGGCGAAGGTCTTTGGCAGTAGCGCCATCTACCTTGAGTTTGCGCTCCATATCAGGTCCGAAATCGCCCACAAAAGCATCATCAGTAAGCGAGAAAACAGTTTTGGTGCCAGAGAAGAAGGCATTTTCCTTGTTGATTCTACGCAGATAGAAAGGAATCATGCATGAGAACCAGCCGGTGAAGTGAATAAGATGCGGCTGCCAGGCCAGTTTGCGGACAGCCTCGAGGGTGCCGCGCCCAAAGAAGAGCATACGCTCGTCATTGTCGGTACAGAACTTGCCCTTGTCGTCGTAGAAGCCTTTGTGTTTGGTGAAATACTCTTCGTTGTCAATGAAATAGACCTGCATGCGAGCAGATGGTATCGAGCCGACTTTGATGATGAGTTGGTGGTCGGCATTATTGACTATGAGGTTCATGCCCGAGAGTCGGATGACTTCATGAAGCTGGTTTTTACGCTCGTTAACATTGCTGAAACGGGGCATAAAAACACGTATTTCACGACCTTTTTCCTGCACAAAGGGAGGCAAATAGCGTCCCATGTAGGAATTCTCGTTCTCAGGCAAAAAAGGCATAATCTCCTGATTGACAAATAGTATTCTTCCCTTTCCCATATTATATATATATTATAGTTCGAATTGCAAAGATACGAAAAAAAACCGAATTAGTAATTTTTTTTTCATAAACACATGAAAAAACAGTCTAGAATAAAACTCAGTTTCAACCCAAATCGGTCGTTAGGATTTATGGCAGATTAGTTTTTGTTTCGAGCAGATTCTTCATTTTTCAAAGGGCGCAATGGGGTTCCTCGACTGACATTATTGAAAAAAGGCGAAAAAAATAAGTTGACAAAAAGCTTTACAATTAAATAATTTTTAGTATTTTTGCAAAATGATGCCATAGTGCGTACATTTCAACAACAATTTATATATCATCTATTTAAACCAATGAAAAACAATTTCAACTTCACCGAAAGCGAAATGGCCTTCGTGACGAAAGCCGAACAGTACTGTGCAACGGGGGAACAATGCCGCTCCGCGGTGAGGGACAAACTCCTGACCTGGGGAGCAGGCCAGGAACTGCGCGAAAGAGTGGTTGACTATCTGACAGAAAACGACTTTATCAATGAGGAGCGTTTTTGCCGCATTTACTGCGAGTCGAAGATGCACCTTCAGAAATGGGGTCGCGTGAAGATTGCCTACCAACTGAGAAGCAAGCGCATAGACAACACAACAATCAACAAGGCATTGCAAGAGATTGACGAGGAAGAATACCATAAAATTCTTACTACTCTGACTGAGAGCAAGAACAGCAGCATAGTGGAGCCCGACAATAAGAAAAGACGTGCCAAACTGATGTCCTTTCTTTCTTCCCACGGATTCACTATCAGCGAGATAGAAAATGCAGTTGCTGCGTTGGGTCTTTGATAAGTAAAAGGACAAACACTACAAAATCATATTCTCATGATAAAAAGATTAGCTATTTTTGCCGTTGCGGCTTTAGTTGCCGTTGGCAGCGTCAGTGCCCAAGACGGGAAAAAAGAGGGCAGCGAGAAAGTGGGAAAATGGGAAACAACATCGACCCCAGCTTTGAAAGTCAGTGAGCTATTCCTAGACAACTGGGCAAAATCCGGTAACTCGCAAATAGACATTACCGCCACTTTCTTCGGCAACTACAAGTTCACTCATCCAAAATATGTTTGGGACAACATCGTAGACCTTGCTTACGGCTATGCATGGCAAGACCTCGACAACTCCTCAGCCGACTCAGCAGGTGGCCTTTTCGAAACTCGCCGCAAGAGCAACGATAAGATTGACCTCACCAGTGCCATCTCATGGAAAGCCTACAAGGATTGGGGTGCCAGCTTCACGGCCAACCTCAAGACCCAGTTCGGCAGCGGCTATGAATATAAAGGTATCGGTGCCCAACAGACACAGAAGCAGATTTCCAACTTCTTCGCACCGGCCTACCTGACCACAGCTCTTTCGTTTGAACATAAGAAAGCCAACTGGTCGGTATCGCTCTCGTTCCTTACTGGCAAGACCACCTTCGTCTGCGACAAAGCTCTGATTGACAGCGGATACACTTACGGTGTCATCCAGGAAGACGACTTCAAGCTCGCTGACGGAACACTCAATCCCGACAGAAAATACACCTACCACTATTTCGGTCTTGGTTCCTACATCAAGGCGATGTATCTCAAAAAGGATATTCTGCCCAACCTCGACCTCTATGCCCGCGCCGAGCTTTTCTATGACTATTTGAAGCCCAAGACCATGAGCTGGGACGACCTCTCCAAGTCCAAGTATACTGTGGCTTTGAACGACGACGGCACCCCATACGATGACCTTGAATCGATAAAGAAAAGCTGGCTTAAGAAAAGGACTTTCGAGACCGACCTAGACTTTGAAGTGAAGCTCGACTACCGTTTCTCTACATTCCTTTCCGCCAATTTCTTGCTCAACTTGAAATGGGATACCGACTTCAATGGCATCGGCAAATGGGGTCACTGGCAGGTCTACCAGATGGCAGGCGTACAACTGTATTTCAATTGGAAAACGCCCAAGAGTTGATAGAAAACAACTGTTCAATATATAGTTGACTATAACGCAATAAGGGGTCCCGATAGTGCATCACTATCGGGACCCTTTTTATTACCAAGTTTATTGGCTTAATGACCGATGTGGGGTTAAACAGTTTGTCGTTCTAATGACCGATGTGGATTGAAACCCATTCAGCTACCAAGTACAAAGCGGCAGACTGTAGAGTAATTGATACCAATAAGATCGGCGGCAGAACCACGGTTCATAGCCAACTGGAGATAGCCTGTAGACGAAACTGTCAGGACAAGATTGCCTTGAATCTCATGCCCATAATGGCGAGCCACCGTTGTCACATACTGGAACTGCTCGACGGCACCAACCTGGAACTCAAGCTCCAGACGGAATTTGCGTCCCGCACAGTATTCCTTAAAGTCGCTATACTTGAGGTTGAGCGTAACATTGCCGTAATGGTCTATGACATCGGGACGAGCCGAGATAATGTCACCGTCAAACTGCGCCCTGAGAAAACTGCGATGTACGATAGGTGCTGCAGGTTCGCCAATATCTGATAGCTTAGCACCTCTGACAATCATCGCTGCCACATCACAGAAAAGGCTATACGCCAAGAAAGTATCAGCGTCTGACGAGCCTATTTCCGGCATTGGAAGATTCACAATGCTGTCACAGTCGGCATTGAGAGAAGCCTCCAGAAGCCTGCGGTTGCAGCAGAGGAAATATTGTCCATTGAATTCGGCCAATAGTGGCACAGGGCGATAGATTTTGGGGGCAGAATTCCTTATAGCCAAATCCTCACAGAAATCGATGATATGTACTGTACCCGCCGGGAAAGAGAGACATCCATATTGGATTATCTTAGCCGCCACAGCCACACTGTCCCAATCCTGGCTGTGGCTCAAATCCACAACACGTACATCAGGGATTGAGCTGTAGAGCCTCCCCTTGACCATAGCGACATAATGGTCGCGGTCGCCCCAGTCAGTAGTCAGCGTGACAATAGGAACATTCATGGCAAGATGTATCTTCAAAAAAACGTATATGTGCTTAATTATCAACGGAACAAAGTCATTCAATGACATTTGTTTCGTTTTGCAAATTTATATTTTTTTTTCGTATTTTTGAGTATCATCGACACAATAGCGAAAAAAAACGTATCTTTGTTTTTTACAATAAGACCAAACAACTTATTTAACTCACAATTAATCAATCAAAAAACAACATATATGGCATTGCTTTCAATACGCAATTTGCACGCAAAGATAGGCGACCGCGAGATTCTTAAAGGTATCAATCTTGATATAAACAAAGGCGAGGTCCATTCCATCATGGGACCCAACGGCAATGGCAAAAGCACATTGGCAGGTATCATCGCCGGCAACCCCAAATACACCGTCACCGAAGGCGAGGTGATATACAACGGCAAGAACATACTTGACATGCCCGTAGACCAACGCGCCAATGAGGGTATCTTCCTCGGATTCCAGTATCCTGTCGAGATTCCAGGAGTAACCATCACCAACTTTATGCGCACTGCTGTCAACGAGCAGCGCAAATACAGAGGTCTAGACCCACTGAGCGGCTCGGAATTCCTGAAACTGATGGAAGAGAAGAAAAAGGTTGTAGAGATGACCACCAACCTTGCCAACCGTTCGGTCAATGAAGGCTTCTCGGGTGGCGAGAAAAAGAAAAACGAGATATTCCAGATGGCTATGCTTAACCCCACTCTAGCAATCCTTGACGAGACCGACTCGGGACTTGATATCGATGCCTTGCGTATCGTCGCCAATGGTGTGAACCAACTTCGCTCGCCAGAAAACGCTACAGTGGTCATAACCCACTACCAGAGACTGCTCGACTATATAGTTCCAGACTTTGTGCATGTGCTCTACGAAGGTCGCATCGTCAAGACTGGTCCCAAAGAGCTGGCACTCGAACTGGAAAAGAAAGGCTACGAGTGGATAAAGAAAGAACTGGAGGCAGCAAAATGACAGACATCATTCAGCAATTCAAAGACATTAGAGCCACACTCCGCAAGAATGAGGTGTGGCGCGACGTCGACTTCAGCGCCATGATGCCCGAAGGCATGAAGCTACCTTCAGGCGATAAAGCTGAAGAGAAAGATTATCCCTGCAATATTCCCGACCTCGATGTCACCAAGCTCACTGTCATCAATGGCCGCTGTGTCAATCCCTATCATGAAGAGCCGGACGGAGTGGCTTATGGAAGCCTATCTGAAGCACGTCAGCGTCGACCCGAGACAATAGCACAATACTTGGGTAAAAGTGACAAAAGCGATAATGCCTACGAGAGACTTAATGCCACAAACCACGAAGATGGAATCTTCATATTTCTTCCCGCAGGAATAAAAAAAGAATACAAATTCCAGATAGTCAACATCATCGACAGCAACGAGCCCATCTTTGTGCAGACACGCAACCTGGTAGTTGTTGGCTCAGGAAGCATGCTGACACTTCTACAATGCGATGACAGCATCGGAGAGAGCCGTAGCATGAGCAACAACGTCACCGAAATAATTGCCGACTCAGAATCCTCGGTTCAGCACTACAAGTTACAGAACATGAATGACATGAGCGGACTTCTGAACCACAGCTACACACAGCTTGAAGAGGGAGCACATTTCAGCACCAGTGTCATAACCCTCAACGGTGGCCATATCCGCAACCATGCCGAAATCAACATGCGTGGCGAACATTGTCATGTCGAAGCTAACGGCCTATACCTCATCGACAAAGAGCAGCAGGCAGACAACTATATCTTCGTCAACCACCTGAAACCTCATTGCGAAAGCCACGCACTCTATAAAGGCATCATGGACGATTCGGCTCATGCATCATTCAATGGTCATGTTCTGGTTAGCGACGGTGCCGTTAAGACCGAGGCATTCCAAACAAACCGCAACATACTGCTTACAGACAAGGCAACAGTGCAGAGCAAACCATTCCTGGAGATATACAACGACGACGTGAAATGCTCGCATGGTAGCACCACAGGCCAGATTGACGAACTAGCCATGTTCTATATCCGCAGCCGCGGCATCAGCGAACGCACAGCACGCACCATGCTGCTCTACGCATTCTGCGACGAGGTGATACAGAAGATTGCACTCGCACCGCTCCGCAACCGGCTGAGCGACATGGTAAAGCAACGCCTTCACGGCGAGTTGACCCCATGCTCAGAATGTGCGCTGCACTGCAACAACACCTGCGGATGCAATGATGCACCAGCATTCGAAATCGACCCCGATAAGCTATAAATACTACCCAAACTAGCTCAACCATCGAAGAGACCAATGAAGATACAGAAAACAAAAATAGTCCTCAAAGTCGTTTTTGTCTCTCTGTTCTTGTCATTATTCAACCCATTGGTGGCACAGGATGATGACTGCCACCCACACTTCAAAGGGAGCGACAAGAGCGATTTCGAGAAGGGTGTGGAGGCATACAACAACAAACGTTACCAACAATGTATAACGCTGATGCGCAAAGTGTCGGCCAAAAACCGCACCGCCGCCGACCCATACTTCTATATGGGCATAGCAGCTGTCAAGGCTGGAGAACGACCAGCCGTCATCAAGAACCACTTCACACGTCTTTTCAAACTCTGCCCCGACTATCCTAATGCACTGGCATACTATTATATGGCCATTGTGCATTACACCTACAAAGAGTACCCCGAGGCAGTCGTGCAGCTAAACAAATATTTCGACATTGCCAACCAGCAGCCCAACCCCGCCTACGATGCCGTCTACGAAGAGGCATCCACATATCTCTACTGGTCTGAATTTCTTGCCGATGCGCAGCAAAACCAGGTGCCATTCTTTCCAACAGTGCTGAGAGGAGCCTCGTCGGGCAATGACGAATACCTTCCTTTCCTCACCCACGACGGCAGCGAGATATACTATCTACGCAAAGTGGCAGAACAGAATCCCAATGGCTTCTATGGCCGCGAAATGGCCGACCGCAAACTGCGTCTCTTTTGCAGCCGTTGGAAAGATACAGCTTTCAACACAGGGTCGCAACTCACAGCACCATTCAATATGGAAGGCGACGAGGGTTGCGTCACGCTGACAGCCGACAACCGTACACTCTACTATTCGGTGCTACGTCATGACAAAGGTTATGACAATTGCGACATCTGGTACTGCAACCGCAAAAAAGGCGAATGGCAAAAACTTGAGAATGCAGGACACAACGTCAATGGCGAGCGCACCTGGGAGTCACAACCAAGCATAACGCCCGACGGACAATACCTCTACTTCGCCAGCAACCGAGCTGGAGGCCAGGGAGGTACCGACATCTGGGTGTGCCGACGATTGCCCAACGGCGACTGGAGCCGTGCCGAGAACCTCGGTCCAGCAGTCAACACCCCTGGCAACGAGAAGTGTCCCTTCATTCATGCCGACAGCAAGACCCTTTACTTTGCGAGCGATGGATGGCAGGGGTTCGGAGGATACGACATCTACTTCATCAACCTCAACGACACCTATCTCCAGCGTCCCACCAATCTCGGTCTGCCCATCAACAGTGAGGGAGATGACGTCTGCATGGGAGTCACCGCTGACGGCAAACGGGGCTACTTCGCAAACAAGTCGACCGAATGGAAAGGCATAGGCGGTACCGACATCTTCACCTTCGAGTTGTACCCATCAGCACAACCCGAAGAGATGACCGTCGTCAAAGCCCAACTCAAAGACAATCAAGGCAAACCCTTGAGTGGTACTGTTCAGGTATTACGGCAGAAAGCCGGTGCCGACCATTACATCATCGACGATGAAGGCATCATAGCGCTATCCCTATCGGCAAGGGGAACCAACACCGTGATAGTCAATTCAGAAGGCTGCATGCCAAGAATCGTGAGCGGTAATGCCCACACGCTTCAGAGAGATCTTAACGCCGCCGATTTCGTCATGCATACAGCCGAACTGTGGGGACGATACCCTATGCCGCTGCCCAAGAATGGGCGCAATCTGTTGCCGCTCAACAAGGAAGCGACAGCTGCTCTTGATGCCATCACCGACTTCATGCTCAAGAACCCACGCATGCATATTCGCATCGACGCCACTACAGTCGACGAAGCAAAAGCAATATACGACTACCTCCTTTCACGCCAACTCCGCACCGAACGACTGGAATACAAAGCCAATTCAGCCCTCGCCAATCCACAGATAGTAATCACCAACCTGTAGGAATCGAAAGATGCAAACCTCAATACATTACCTGTTACATAGCGGCAAGAACTCGAAGTTCCTATACTATCTTCGCGCAGTGATGCGAGAGATAGTCCCTGCCGCAATCCTGCGCCAGCAGCTTGACAAAGAGCTGGATAGATGTCGGGAGAGATACGACATGCGTTATGTTGAAGAGAGGGTGGAATATTATTGCAAGCTCGTCAAACCGACCCCATTAGGCAACGATGCAAAGCCGTTGTCCCACTTCCACAAGAAAGGCAACAGTAGCACCTATTACTACGACAGCCGCGAGATAGTGCGCTGGTTCTCCCCCACCCTCGTATGGCAATACCTGTTTGGCGACATCAGGGACATACCCGACACACCCACGGTGGTCAAGAGTCGCAGCACACTAGTAGACAACAGCAACTCCATATTGCTGAACCTCGACAAATGCCGTCATTTTGTCTTCTTGAAAGACAAGACTCCCTTCGAGCAGAAAAAAGATATGGCCATCTTCAGAGGTCAGATAGGCAACCGCGAAAACCGCAGACTCTTCGTAGAACGTTTTGCCAGCAACAGTCGCATAGATGCAGCCAATACCTTGGCAAAAGGAGGACTATTCTCAACCAATGTCGACGGCAAAGCGACATCACCACGCCTATCATTGTATGACCATCTCAACTATAGGTATATCATGGCACTTGAGGGCAACGATGTAGCCAGCAACCTTAAATGGATAATGTCCAGCAACTCGCTGGCAGTCACACCGCCCATGACCTGCGAGACCTGGTTCATGGAAGGTCGCCTGAAAGGAGATGTCCATTACGTTGAAATCAAGGACGACTATAGCGATTTGGAGGAGAAAATGGACTACTATTCATCACATACAGAGGCAGCCCGCAACATCAGCCGGGCAGCCAACGAATACACAATGCAGTTCCGCGACCAGCGACGTGAACGTTTCATCGCTTTACTAGTGATGAAACACTATTTCGAAATGACCAATCACGCATAACCCACACCCCGATGAAGGACATATACAGAGTACTTCGCTATCTACGATTCTACCCAAAAGAAATTGGATTGAACATCTTCTTCAATGTACTATCCATACTCTTCAATCTCTGTTCATTTGTAGTCATCGTACCCGTTGTTGAGCTCTTTTTCGGATTAAGCAAACCACCTGCCACCGAACCCGTTTTCGGGTTTAGCCAGTCGGAAATAACAGAATGGGCACTTTATCACCTGTACCAAATCAAAGAGAGCCAGGGACTGTGGAAAAGTCTCTTCATCTTTGCCGGAGCATACCTTACATGTTCACTGCTCTACAATTTCACACGCTATATGGGACTGTTTTTCCTAAGTCCTATACGCAACGGAATACCACAACGCCTGCGTGACGACCTCTATCAGCACATGACCATCCTGCCCATCTCCTACTTCAAGGGCAAACGCAAAGGTGACATAATCAGCCGTTTGTCTGGCGACCTAGCAGATATAGAGTGGAGTATCGTCAAAACCCTCCAGTCACTCGTCAAGGACCCCATAAACGTCATAGTCTTCACTGCAGCCCTTATCTTCATAAGTCCCAAACTCTTTCTGCTGTTCGTGGTAGTCATCCCCCCTGCCGTTCTGCTCATCAGCAAGATTGGCAAAAGCCTTAAAAAGAATGCATTGAGAGGACAGGAAAATCTTGGCGACATGATGTCGGCATATAAAGAGACCCTCGACAACCTGGAAGTAGTGAAAGCCTACCGTCGTGAAGAGCATCGCCAAGAGGTATTCGACAAAGCCAACAATGAGTATAATCGGCGCATGATGCGGGTAGCCTGGCGGAGGCAAGCAGGTGGACCGCTCTCGGAAGTACTTGGCACCCTTGGACTTGGGTTTATTCTTGTCCTTGGTGGCAGTTCGGTGATTGCAGGCGGTCTGCAGCCATCTGTATTCATACTATTCGTCATCCTATTTGCACGACTAATACCACTAATTCACGGCATAACAGAAGCCTACAGCAGCCTTCAGAAAGGAAGCGCATCGGCAAAACGCCTCTTCGAAATCATGGACGCCGATGAACGCATAACAGAGAAAACCGATGCCATTATGATGCCCGAATTCAAGAGTGCGATACGTTATCAAGGAATCTGTTTCGCCTACGATGGAGAAGACGGTCATCGTGTGCCAGTTCTTCAAAATGTCAACCTTACAATACCCCGAGGAGTGAAGGTTGCCATCGTAGGTCCATCGGGAGCCGGAAAGACAACACTTGCCGACCTCTTGCCGCGATTCTACGACCCCGACAGCGGACATATCACCATCGATGGCATCGACATCAAAGAGATGAACATCAATTCCTTGCGTCGAAGCATCGGTGTAGTTTCTCAGAATTGCATACTTTTCAACGACAGCATAGCCAACAATATCACATTCGGAATGGAGGGAGTCACAATAGACCAAATCCGTCATGCTGCCAAATTGGCAGCAGCCGACGACTTCATCATGCAGATGCCCAACGGATACGACACCTCTGTTGGAGACCATGGGAGTGCACTGAGCGGTGGTCAAAGGCAGAGAATCAGCATTGCCCGAGCCATACTACGCAACCCACCAATCATGATTCTCGACGAAGCCACCTCGGCACTCGACAACGAGTCACAAAAGGCCGTACAGCTTGCACTCGACAACATGATGAAAGGACGCACAACGATAGTCATTGCCCATCGCCTTTCAACCATTGAGAACGCCGACCTCATTGTGGTGATGGATCACGGGAACATAGTTGAGAAAGGCACTCACAACGAACTTATGGCACTCGGAGGCACCTACAAATCATTGGTCGAAATGCAGAATTTCAGTTCCCAAAAATAAATTTTTTAGGCCCATTCAAGTAATCTACAATAAAAAAAAATCATCACATACCGCACTCATTTTCAATCTATCGCACAATATTATCAACCACAATACAAGAAAAATTTTGTCATATTGCAAAAAAGTAGTACTTTTGCAATCTCATTTAAGGAAGTTTAGCTCAGCCGGTTCAGAGCACTTGCCTTACAAGCAAGGGGTCACTGGTTCGAATCCAGTAACTTCCACAAGAGCCGCAATTAAAGATTGCGGTTTTTTTATTATGAAACAGTGCTTCTACATCATCACA
>Ga0247611_10007017_pt1 | contig 14297 bp, 16 predicted proteins | sample 177DNAGHGhighgp2_FD_192422 | JGI IMG/M metagenome (GOLD analysis project Ga0247611, IMG submission 192422) | Sheep rumen microbial communities from Palmerston North, Manawatu-Wanganui, New Zealand - 1770 DNA GHGhigh gp2 | ecosystem: Host-associated > Mammals > Digestive system > Stomach > Rumen...
TTATACCATAAAAGAGCCGAAAAATCCCGTATTTCTGCGGTTTGTATGATCTTTTTCAAGGTCCAATCGATGCAATTTTGCATCAAATTTTTTTAGGAAGTTATGGGGCTTTTGACCCCGACATCATGTATATCAATGAAAATAATATTTTATCATTTCATCGTGATGGAGCATCTTCCACAACCCGATGGAACTTGGATGAATTGGCTTTATGGCTGAGAAAGTTTTTGGATAATATGAAGGAAGATCCATATCCTGTTGAAACAGATGGCGAATTTGCAGCAATGAAAGATATTTCAGCTCGTGAATTCGACAGTGATGACGAAGAAGAATTTGATGCATATTATGATAAGTTGGATGAATGGAATCTTCGTCTTAGATGGCATCCGGCATCTTCCGGAGCAATATTGGCAGATGTTTATTTTCAGCTTGTTGGAGAATATGTTGAAATATCTTGGAATAATGAAGATGCCGAGGATGGCATTGCCTTTGATAATATAATTGGAGGTGCACGCATTAAAAAAGAAGTTTTCAGTAGAACTATCGATGATTTTCTAAGGGCATATGCGTTACATTGGTTTAATTAAGCGAATAAGATAAAAATGGTTAATCACATTGAACTAAGCGGCAAAGAGGAGGTGAGCTCTATGAGCACATTATTTGATGATCTTCGTGAGGGATTACAAGAGGCCATTGAGTATGAAAAAGGCAACGGAAAAGCAAAAGAACGAGTTTTGATTATTAATCCTGTTCGAAAATACAACAGTAATGAGATTAAAAAAATCAGAAATAAAGCAGGGATGACCCAGGCGGTGTTTGCAAAGTATATGGGAGTTTCACCCAAAACGGTAGAGGCGTGGGAATTGGGGCGCACTCATCCTACCGGACCGGCGTTTCGACTGCTGAGTATTATTGAGCAGGGAAAAGAAACGGAACTTTCGTTTGTTTCTGTTGATGAAACCTGAAATATTTTCTGCAAGAAATAAACATCCTTTACTTGAGGGTGGACAATTGGCGCTTACTATTCTAGAGGCACCGAATCATCCTAATCAAGAGTATGTTAGAAAGAGCAAGGATATTAAAGGTTAGATACAAGGTTAGACACTTAGTGTCTAACCTAAGTGTCTAACCCCGCAATCAACTATTTGAGAAATACATATGGGAGTAAAAAAGGACTGTGTTTTTCCAGCCCTTTTTTGAATAACCATTACCGGAGCCGGAATACATTGAGACACCGAATACTGTTAAACTTATTCTTCGAAATAATATTGATGAACGGATGGCACACAGGAATAAAACGTCAGATAAAGCTTCAAGTGAAGCTTTAAATGAAGCTTTAAATGCTGATGAAAGACCATTCACAAAGCATGCAAAGCACTTGGCATTAAGAAGAACTTTACAACACATGATTGCAGAAGATATGCTGCAACAAATGCTACTTTGGGAGGCATGACAACACCGGCGATGCAGATGGCATTCGGCTGGAAAGATCGTGAAAATGCAGAGAAGTATATTCAGATTGCAGCGGCCACAAAAGAACATCAAAAAGTGCTCGTAAACGTGCTAAATTAGTGGATTTTTCAGAAACAAAAATAGTCCAAGTTTCGAAGAAACTTGAACCACATTTTGGACCACTTTTTGGGTATAAAAAAACACCCCAAATCATTGATCAATGGTTTGACAAAATCTGGGGGAGGGTAGTAAGATAAGCCTATATTTAAGGCTTGGAGGGCTTAAAAATGGCTAACATGAAAGACAAAATCAGGACAGTAACTTCCAAAATCACTATAGCCGGAATTGCAGGTGTTGGAATGCTTGCGGTATTGTTATGTTCCGGTTGCTCCGCTAAACAGCAGCCGCAGTCAGCAGAGGTATCGGAGGTTGTACCGGAAGCATCGGAACCAGTATCGGAAATAGAGGTTACTGAAACATCGGAAGAACCGAGTGAAGAAATCAGTGAGGTTGCGCCGGAAAAGGTTGAACTTCCTGAACTGCCGCTTTTGGATGAAAATGGGGAGGTGTATGTTCCCGGTATGTTTTCTGAAGAAGAGGTATTTGCGGCTATTAAGCGAATAGAAGATGACGATTCATTAATTTTTGAAAACGCAAATAAAATGTATGAGGCTATCGCCTTTATGCTTTGGATTAATAGTCCTTATATCAGCAAGGATACTTTTATGAAAGTAAAAAACCAATACTTCGCTAATTATGAGGATTACGATGTCTACCATATGATAAATTTTTACGATGGATACTATAAACTGAATTACATAAGAAACGTTGAGCAACCTATTAACTACGTACCCGTTAATTACCTGATTCTTGATGAAAAACAAGGGGAAGCGGCATTACAGATCGTAAATTGTTACAATAATTATTATAATTATTATTATAGTTTTATTAATGATCCTAGTTTACCTAAAGCATCTACTCGTCAATATAAAAAAGAATTTGAAGAAGGATTTATGGAAGAATTTAGAGAGTATGCTCATAATTATGCTTTAGTTTCAAAGGAAAATAATATAGGTTATAATCCACTGATTGAAATATTAGCGACTTTAGGAGGGGCGGGTTGTGATATAGATTATGAGGATGGTGAATACACATCACGTTGCCTGGGATATAAGAAGGTTCCATATGATAAACTTGGTAATTATGATATAGAAATAACATTTGGTGATGGTCAAACTTTTTTGTTTAAAATGAGACGTTCGCCCAAACACGTAGATGACAATTTCGCATATTGAAATGCAGTGAACTACCCACCGCCTACGCTATCGCTTAGAGGCGGGGGAATTCTTTCCTGCAACGGTTGTTAAACAAAGAAAAAGTGTAAAGAAAGTGCTGGTTCCATTGGTTGAAAGCGGAAGGATTGCGATGACAATTCCGGATAAACCGACTAGTAAGAACCAAAAGTATATAACTATCAGGTAAAAAAATAATAAAAAAGTTCTTTGAAAAGTCCGCAAGACCTGCGGACTTTTCTTTATGTGAAGGATGGTGCTTTAACAGCCTTAAATTGCCTGAAAACCCAGTAAAATCCAGAGTTTGACAAAAAATGGGGGGGTGGTACGATAAGACTAAATTTAAGGCTTGGAGGGCTTGGAAATGGAGAAAATGAAAAATCAGATTAGTGCCATAGCTTCGAAAATTACCGTCGCCGGCATTGCAGGCATCGGAACGCTGGCAGTACTGTTGAGTTCCGGATGTTCGGTGGCATCGGAACCGCAACCAGAATCAGAACCGGTATCAGTATCAGAGGTTGTGGCAGAAGTGTCGGAACCAGTATCGGAAATAGAGGTTACTGAAACATCGGAAGAACCGCGTGAAGAAGTCAGTGAGGTGGTTGAAGTTGAACTGCCTGAATTGCCTCTTTTGGATGAAAACGGGGAAGTGTATGTTCCAGGTATGTTTACGGAAGAGGAAGTATTTGATGCTATTAAGAAAATAGAAGATGATAAATCATTTATTTTTGAAAGCGGGAAAAGACAAGAGGCTATCGCTTTTATGATTTTGATTAATAGTCCATATATTAGCAAAAAAACCTATATGGCAGTAAAGGATCGTTACTTTGCTAGTTATGAGGATAATGACATCTACAGTTTCGCAATACATTTCGATGGCTACTATAAATTGGAGTACATAAGAAATGTTGAGCAACCTGTTAACTACATACCTGTTAATTATTTGATTCTTGATGAAAAACAGGGTGAAGCAGCATTACAGATTGTAAATTATTATAATTCCGTTTATGGTCCTGGGGCATCAAAAGGTTCTGCTCGTGAAACCATGAAAGAATTTGGAAAATATGCTTTGGAGTATATTCTGTTTACAAAAGAAAATATAGGTTATAATCCACTATGTTATGTTTTAACAGAATTAGACGAGATGCAAATTGTGCGGGAGAACATTGAGGATGACGATGAGTTCTGTTCTCTTTGTTTTGGTTATAAACAGGTTCCGATTGATAAACTTGGTAATTATGATATAGAAATAACATTTGGTGATGGTCAACCAGTTTTATTCAAAAAGCATCACTCGGCCAAATACATAGAGTGACAATTTCGTATAGGATTTTGCCGGGCTGAAAAATGTCTTCGGAAGAATTCTTGTTACGATTCTGATTCAATAATATAAATCGCTAAATTGTAAAAAAGAGAGCTGTCAGTATTGGCAGCCCTCTTTACTTGTTGCTTTCTTAACATCTTTCAGATGCAGTAGATTCAGGCCTCCGAGCGCCCAAATCGTCTTGTTATAATCTCTCTTACAATCCAAATAATTTGCGGATATCGTCGTCTGTCATATTCTCAAGGGGAGTTCCATTTGTGTATTTTTCGGCGGTATAATCGCCATGACCGCCCCCGTCAAATTGTTCTAAAAAACGAATGGTATCCATGACTCCAAGATTTTTATTTAATACGTTGAATGCTTTCTTGTTAATTTCAGATATGGGTTTAATATCAGTTGCTATCATTCTTGCTCACCTCCCTAATCCAGTCAATGGGGTTCATTACTCTTGTCTTTGATACTTTAGAAGCTTTCTTATGAGTTTTGAATATAGTTACAAGACTTCCCCTGCTTTCTTTTCGTCAAAAAGGAGAGAGAAGCGGTTCCGGACAGCCTGCCCCTGGTCTTCGGTTATCGTTCCTTCGCCGACCAGTTCCTTAACGGCAAGCCGGAGATAGGACTTCGATATTTCGTTAAACGCGGAAGAGTCGAACAGGCAGCAAATATCTTCGTCGGAACAGGTTGCCAGAAAGTCGAAGATCCGGCAATCCGCATCCGCCTGTTCTTTTGTGATTTTACCTTCTTCAGCAGCTTTACGGTAAGTCTGTGACATCATTTCGTATCCGTTCATGGTCTTTGCTCCTTTTCAATTTTTTCTAATTTCCAGATATCAAGAAGCGGAAGAGTGTGTTTTATTGTTACTTCCAAATATCCGCTTTTTGAGTTATGAATATATCTCAGTATTATTTTTTCCAGTCAACTTAATACAATAATCTTCAAACGCAATTATATCGAAAAACCCGGCTCTTTTAGTAGATGTACCAAACCTCCCAATAAAAACCATTTTTGAATTTCGGAAACCCTTGATTTTAGGGCATTTCCAAGCGCAGCTCGTAGCGGAATCGAAGGGGGCCATACTCGAAAACCCAGTAAAATAGGAGGTTGGAGATGGTCCCGAATTCCTTGGACCACCCTTTGGACCACTTTTTTAAATGAAAGAAAAAAGCATGTTTTTTGTTGAGAAAATAGCTACATCACAGTAAAATAGTATTTAGGGATTTTGAGTTTCCGATCTGGAACCTCAAATCATTCTAATATTCTTAATTGCTATTTCAAATTCGAAAGAGCGATTGTTAAAATGAGGTATATTTACATGTCTGATTATGAACTCTCTGTTTTTGGACCAATTGATAAGGAAGAAGTAAAAAAACGTATATATGAGATTCGAGGCTTAAAGGTTATGGTTGACAGGGATATAGCCGTGTATTTTGGTGTTACTACCGGTAATCTTAACAAGGCTATGAAACGGAATATTAAGCGCTTCCCGGAAAAATTTTGTTTTCAACTGACAAATGAAGAATGTTCAAGATTCCAAATTGGAATCTTGAACGGTGGTAGAGGATCCAATTTAAAATACTTGCCATATGTATATACGGAGCAAGGGGTAGCAATGCTTACATCTGCATTGCATACGGACAGAGCCATAGAAGCAAGTATTCAAATCATGGAAGCATTTGTTGAAATGGCTCATGTCATTAAGCAGAATCGGAATCTTTTGCCGTATGAAGAACTGAAATCCTTGGAAATACAGCACTATCAATTGACCGAAAAAGTTCAGGAAATTCAAGACAATATGGTTACTAAGGCAGAATTATCGAATTTGATAAGTCTTTTTGATGATAGTATTAGCACTGACGAGATTCTTATTCTTGATGGAGAACCTTTTAAGGCGGATGTAGCATATCAAAAAGTCTATAAAAAAGCAAAGAAAAGTATTATCATTGTGGATGATTATTTGGGAATTAAAACACTGAATCATTTGACTCAGGCCAAAAAAGGTATCGATATAACAATTATAAGCGATAATAAAGGATACAGTCCGCTTAAAATATCTGAATTTAATGATTTCCTTGTGGAGTATCCCAATACAAAAATAAGTTTTTTAAAGACGAAAAACAAAGTGCATGATCGGTATATTGTTTTAGATTATGATCAAAAAACGATGAAAATATACCATTGCGGTGCAAGCAGTAAAGATGCAGGAAATAAGGTTACGACTATAACAGAAATAAGAGAAGTGGATATATATAAGACTATGATTACTGAACTACTTGCTGATATGTAATGACCTTCTGTCAAGCAAAAATGACAGGAAACCACCACAAACTTATTTAATTGTTTTCTGAAGGCACCTTGAAAGAGCCTCGGTATATCAGTTCCCGGCATTGGCCACTCTGATATGTAATGACCTTCTGTCAAGCAAAAATGACAGGAAACCACCACAAACTTATTTAATTGTTTTCTGAAGGCACCTTGAAAGAGCCTCGGTATATCAGTTCCCGGCATTGGCCACTCTGATATGTAATGACCTTCTGTCAAGCAAAAATGACAGGAAACCACCACAAACTTATTTAATTGTTTTCTGAAGGCACCTTGAAAGAGCCTCGGTATATCAGTTCCCGGCATTGGCCACTCTGATATACGTGGATTGGTTACCTACAGGTCAATGGTCCGCCGTGAGCTCTACCGTCTAAGGGCGTGGATCACAGATTGCTCTGTGCCAACATAGTAAGTTCGTAGATAGCTCGTACCTTGAAATGGCCGAAGCCCTTTCAAGATGTCTTCAGTTGTTACTTTTAGTAGTGGCTAATGTAAATGGCGTAAGCCATCTTACATTGGCTTATTGATTCGTCATAACAGCGGGATGACAATGTCAAGGTTGCAAAGCACCGCTTTAGCGGCTTGACCTTGACTTTGGAAGCACGATGTTATACTCATGCAATGTTATCTGTCATCATGCCCCACATGAAGCATGCAAGTTCTCTTGCTACTGCGGATTTTGCTACGTTGTGCTTCTTGCTATTGCCCAAAACCATTTTATAAAAGCGACGCCGTAAACGTTCATTAGCTTTATCCGCATATGCGATTACCTGGGGTGTATTTCCTGCTTGCCTGGCTTTTAATTCTTTAGATTTAAAGCCTGCCTGATGACCCCTGCTGTAACATTGCGCTGCTTCAATCAGAAGCATTCGTATATGCCTGTTACCGGCTTTTGTAATTCCAAGTCGGTTGCTTTTGTCACCACTTGAATCTTCTCCCGGAACCAAACCGGTATAAGAAGCAAATTGATTCGCAGTGGCAAAGCGATTGAAATCTCCGACCTCTGTAATTACAGACAATGCCGTATGAGCTTTAACGCCGATGAAGCAAGTAAGTTTTTTTACACGTTCCCGGTACTCGTCAGTTGAAGCAATTTCTTCGATGCGATGATCCAGACGTTCAATCTTATTTGTAAGATAGTCATATGTCAGAAGATATTCATCGAGGATTTCCTGATACATGCCATCCGGCTTCAAGGATCTAAGCCATTTGAGATGTGCAAGTGTCCAATGATTTTTACCGTCAAAACGATAATCATGACGCAGACAAAATGCAAGAATCTGCTGCTTGACTTTCTTTAAGGCTAGCCTATGATCATCACGCATGCGGAGAAAATCTTTTGTTTCTTCGTCTTGCTTGGATGGAATATAAACAGGACTGTAATTATGTTGTGCAAGACACCTTGCAATAATCTCGGAATCACGTTTATCCGTCTTAATTCGTTTCCTGCTTCGCTGTTCAAGCATGGTAGTCGGAGCTAGTATCTTGCAGTCGATGTTATGACCAGTCAGTTGATGATATAAAGTATAACCGAGGCAGCCGGCCTCATAACCGCATACAAATTTGACATTATCTCCGTAGGTTGTTCTAAGAAATTCCAGATATTTCAGAACCCGTTTATAATCAGGTTCTGTTTTCTGGTGATAAGCGCATTTGTCCGTTTCAATCGTATACGCGCAAAGTGTAAAACTTTCCTTGTGAACATCCATTCCTACATAAATTGTGTTATAATCCATTTTGATGACCTCCTTTTGTATGCGGTAATTCCTGTTACCACTTGATTTGTTCCAATCTGTAGTATACAGGTAAATCCACGATTCTACAAAATGGAGGTCATTACATATTGTCTAATCCGGCGCTGAAACTAATATAAACAAAGGAACCTGTCACTTCATAAACTAAAAAATAAGGGGCTGAAGATGGTCCCGAATTCCTTGGACCACCCTTTGGACCACTTTTGGACCACTTTTTCGGGCATAAAAAAACACCCGCAAACTCAGTGTTTACGGGCATTTCATAGCGCAGCTCGTAGCGGAATCGAACCGCTGATTCTGCCGTGAGAGGGCAGCGTCTTAACCGCTTGACCAACGAGCCATACAGCATTTACTAAAATACCATAAGGGATTTAAAAATGCAAGCATTTTTTCACCGAGTGGAACCGGTGGGATTCGAACCCATGACCTCTGCGTTGCGAACGCAGCGCTCTCCCAACTGAGCTACGATCCCGGACAAGTCACTATTGTATATGAATTTACTTCATATTGCAAGCGGGAGCGGACGATTTTATTGCGAAAAGGACTATATGGAAGTATAATATGATGCGAGGATCAAAAGGACAAAAGGCATTCGTGCCTGCACGAAAACGGCTATGGCCCGGGCATCACATATGGTGTAACCGGTCGGCGAAATCTAAACCGTCAACGGGTTCGACGGGTAATAATAAAACATCCGAAAAAAAGAGGATGACGGCGTAATCACGTTCCCCGTAGCGCCGTAAAATCAATCAGTGGTGGAGGTTACAATGGGCGAATCGGTAAGGACGCCATGGTATTCGTCTTATGACGGAGTCAGGGCTCATTTAAACTATCCGGAATGCTCGGTTTATTCTCTGTTGGAGCAGTCTGCAAAAAAGCATGAATCCCTCACAAGCTACAATTATTTCGGCAAGTGCGCCACCTTCCGCGAATTCCTGACGGAGATTGAGGAGGCGGCAAAGGCATTTCGGGCAATCGGCGTGGAAAAAGGCGAGATTGTCAGTATTTGTATGCCCAATACGCCCGAAGCGATTATTGCATTTTATGCTTTAAGTAAAATCGGCGCCGTTGCCAATATGATTCATCCGCTTTCGGGCGAGAATGAAATCAAATACTATGTGAATCTTACGAAGAGCAGATTTCTTGTCTGCATAGATATTGCGATGAACAAGGTCTGCGATATTCTTGAATATACCGGTCTGAAAAAAATTATTCAGGTCAGTGTCAAAAACTCCATGCCCGTGGGTCTTTCCGTGGCATTTTCCTTAACCAAAGGCAGAAAAATCAAAGTCGAAGACTGTCCCGTTGCGGAGAACTGGAATGACTTTATCAGAGCGGGTAAAAGCTATACCGGCGAGACGTTTGTCGAAGGAAAAAACGATGATGTTGCGGTAATTCTCTTTAGTGGCGGCACCAGCGGATTTCCGAAGGGAATCGAGCTTACGAATCTGAATTTCAATGCGCTGGCATTACAGGGATTTGAAGCCTGTCATACCATAAAAGAAGGGGACAGAACGCTGGCGATTATGCCTGTGTTCCATGGCTTCGGCCTCGGCATCTGCATTCATACCACGCTTTATTTCGGCGGATGCTCAATCTTACAGCCGCAGTTTTCGGCTTCGGATTTTGACAAACTTCTTTTAAAATACAAGCCCAACATCGTGGCGGGCGTGCCTTCGCTTTTCGAGGTAATGCTGAAGAATAAGAGACTTGACGGCAAGGACCTGTCGTTTCTTCACTGCGTGATCAGTGGCGGGGATTCCCTTTCGGAGGGACTTAAGAAAAAAACGGATGAGTTCTTACGCGAGCACGGGGCGGATACGCAGGTGCGTGAAGGCTACGGTCTGACCGAGTGTGTTACGGGCAGTTGCCTGACGCCTGCGAACAAATATAAACCCGGAAGTATCGGCATTCCTTATCCGGACACCTATTTTAAAATCATCAATCCGGAAACCCTGGAAGAGATGCCGTACGGAGAAGACGGCGAGATAGTGGTAAGCGGGCCCACGGTTATGAAGGGCTATCTGAACGAGCCCGAGGAAACTGCGAAGACACTCAGGGTTCACCCCGACGGACGGACCTGGCTCCACACGGGAGATCTCGGCTGTATGGACGAGGAAGGATTTGTTTTCTTCAAACAGCGCATCAAGAGAATGATTATTTCGTCAGGTTACAATGTGTATCCGCAGTACGTGGAAAATGTCATCGACAGCGTTCCGGAGGTGCTTTATTCCTGCGTAATCGGAATTCCGCATCCGCTGAAAATGCAGGTGGCAAAGGCATTTATTGTATTAAGGGGTAACCTTGAGGAAACTCCGGAAATCAAAAAGAAAATCAAGGAGCAGTGCGAAAAGGATTTGCCGAGATACTCGTGGCCGTATGAGTATGAATTCCGGAAAGAGCTCCCGAAGACTTTGGTCGGAAAGGTTGCATTCCAGGAACTGATGAAGGAAGAAGAGCGGAAACAGTTGAAAGAAGAACAGAAACAGGGTTGACTTTTCCGGCAATAAGTGTTATTTTCTCTATGTAAATAAGAAATGATTCAGGTGGGCTTCGAAAGAGCCCACTTCTTTTATGCAGCAAAAGACCGGCAAGTGACTGCGCGAAGCGGAAACAGGACCTGGCGGAAGGTGACGGTTCTGCTTGCAGAAACCGGCACTTTTCGGCAGAGTCCTGTTCGTGCTTGCACGGACAGTCATTTGCCGGTCGCAAGAACATGGAGCACGAAGTGCGGAATGCTCTTGCACTCGATGTAAAAAAGAAATTTGCCGGTCGCAAGAACATGGAGCACGAAGTGCGGAATGCTCTTGCACTCGATGTAAAAAAGAAATTTGCCGGTCGCAAGAACATGGAGCACGAAGTGCGGAATGCTCTTGTACTCGATGTAAAAAAGAAAAAAGAGGTGAGAAATTGAGTAAGAGAGACACTTACGAAGCAAAAACGGAAGAGCTGCTGAAGCCGATTACGGAAAAATGCGGCGTCGAAATCTACGATGTTGAGTATGTCAAAGAAGCCGGGGAAAATTACCTGAGGGCATATATCGACAAACCCGGCGGAGTAACCATTGACGACTGCGAGGCAGTCAGCAGGCTTTTGTCGGACGAACTGGACAAGAAGGATTTTATTGAGGAAGGATACATTCTTGAGGTTTCCTCGCCGGGACTCGGCAGAACCTTAAAGAAGGACCGCCACTTGGAAAAATCCATCGGACAGGAAGTCGACGTGAAGACCTTTAAGCCGATTGAGAAAGTCAGGGAGTTTACGGGAATTCTGAAAAGCTTTGACGAGAAGACAATTACCATTTCGGAAAACGGTGCGGACCGGATTTTTCAGAGAAATGAAATTGCCAAAATCAGTTTAACGCTGGATTTTTAGCGAATCACATAGATCGCCTTCGGGCAGAACACAAAAACGAAAACATATGACAGGAGGATAAAAGAAAAATGAACAAAGAGTTAATTGAGGCAATCAGAGCCGTTGCAAGTGAGAAAGGTATCAGCGAGGAGATTTTATTCGATGCCGTTGAGACATCCTTAAAAACCGCATGCAGAAACCATTTCAAAACCGAGGCGGAGAACGTGGAAGTATCCATCGACCGCGAAAACGGCGACTATCATGTATATGTGGAAAAGACCGTAGTTGAGACTCCCGAAGAGGTTGTTGACGATTTCTTATACATCACTCTTGAGGATGCGCAGAAAATCGCAAAGAAGGCACAGGTCGGCGATTTGATTAAGGTTGAGTATCAGTCCAAGGAATTCGGACGTATCGCAACCCAGAATGCAAAGAACACCATTCTTCAGAGAATCCGTGAAGAAGAGCGTTCCGCAATCTACAATTCCTTCCGAGGAACCGAGAAGAGCATTGTGGAAGGAAAGGTTCAGAGAATCGTGCAGAGAAATCTGGTACTGAATCTCGGCAAGGCAGATGCGATTTTAAACGAAAAGGAAATGGTAAAGGGCGAGCATTACCGTGTCGGTGACAGAGTTCGCGTTTACGTTCTCGAAGTAAAATCCACCAGCAAGGGACCCCGTATTCTTGTAAGCCGTACCCATCCGGATTTTGTAAAGGCACTTTTCGAAAAGGAAGTTGACGAAATCAAGGAAGGTATCGTAGAGATTAAGAGAATTGCAAGAGAGCCGGGCAGCCGTACCAAGATTGCGGTTTGGTCCAACGATCCCAGCGTGGATCCCGTAGGTGCATGCGTAGGTATCAAGGGTGCGCGTGTAAACAGCGTTGTGGATGAACTCGGCGATGAGAAAATCGATATCGTTAACTGGGATGAGAACCCCGGTAACCTGATTCAGAATGCACTTTCTCCCGCACAGACCGTAGCGGTATTCGCAGATCCTTCCGAGAAGAGCGCAAAGGTTGTTGTTCCCGACGATCAGCTCTCCCTTGCAATCGGTAAGGAAGGTCAGAACGCACGTCTTGCAGCAAAGCTTACGGATTACAAGATCGACATCAAATCCGAGAGCCAGGCAGTTGATGCGGAAGGCTTCCGTTACTCCGATTACTTCGATGACGAAGAAGAGTACGGTTATGATGAGAATGTTTACTATGATGAGAACGGCAATCCGATCTACGATGAGAGTGCATATGTAGATGACGGAAGCTACGCTGTAGAAGAAACGGAAGAGGGATCCGCCGAAGATTACGTTGCGGAAGGCGACGGAACCGAAGGTTCGGATGAATAATCCTCCGGGAAAAAGAGAAACGAAATGACAAACAAGAAAATCCCTTTAAGACAGTGTGTCGGCTGTCGGGAGATGAACGAAAAAAAGAATATGATCCGTATTGTGAAAACGACGGAGGGCAGGTACACCGTTGACGCTACCGGTAAGGTAAACGGAAGAGGTGCGTACATCTGCAAAAAGAGCGGATGCTTGGATGCCGCCGTTAAAAATCACGGTCTGGAAAAATCCTTTCATGAGAGCATCTCGGGGGAAATTTATGATGAATTGAAGACGGAGTTTAAGCAGATTGAGGGATGATGTTTTATCCCTGCTGGGCTTATGTGCGAAAGCAGGTAAATGCGCAAGCGGGGAATTTCAGGTAGAAAAAGCGGTGAAGGACGGAAAAGCTTTTGCGGTCATTGTGGCCGGCGACGCTTCGGACTTGACGAAAAAAAGCTATAAGGACATGTGTTCGTACTACAGGGTTCGTCTGTATGAATATTCGACCAAAGAGGATCTCGGACACTGTATCGGAAAAGACATCCGGTCTGCGGTAGCAATACTGGACGAAGGATTTTCAAAAGGCATCATGAAGAAAATGAACAGCGTAGGAGGAAAATAGATGAAGATAAGCGATTTGGCAAAGGAATTAGGATACGACAGCAAAAGCGTTCTTGCATTCCTGCAGGAGCAGGGACGTGATTATAAAGGCGTCGGTAAGGGACTTACCGATGAAGATATTGAACTGGTAAAGACCAAATTCAAACCTTCCGGAAAGAGTGAGGAAAAGAAGGAAGCGGAAGCAAAGCCTGCAAAAGAGGAGAAGCCCGCAAAGACGGAAGCACCTGCGGAGAAGCCGCAAGTAGCAGTTCCGACAGGAACGACACCTGCAAAACCGCAGGCAGCAGCAAAGCCTCAGACTGCAGCAGCTCCGACAGCAGCGCCTGCTGCGAAGCCGCAGGTAGTGGTTTCGACAGGAACGACTCCCGCAGCAAGACCTCAGGCTCCGGCAGGAGCAGCACCGGCAAGACACGCAGGAGCAGCGCCCGCTGCACCGAAGAAGAAGGTTATTTTTACCGCGGGAAGTGCATTTGCACAGAAGAATCAGCCCGTACAGGGCAGAAGACCCGCAGGACCGGCCGGTAATGCGCCTCAGCAGAGACCGCAGACCCCCGGTGCACATCCCCAGAATGCAGGAAACGGACAGCATCAGCTGGTTCGTCCTACTACCAGACCTTCAGCGGCTCCGGTAGCGAACATTCTTCCGGATAAGAATAAAATCCAGCAGCCCAAGGCAGCTCCGAAGGCTGATAAACCGGTTGTAAATACTCCTGCACCCGCGGAAAATACCGCAGCACCTGCAGCAATAGCTCCTGTGACACCCGCAGCGAAGCAGCCGCAGGCGACAGCTCCGGCAGCAGCAACTCCTGCAGCGAAGCCTCAGGCAACAACAGCACCGGCAGGAGCAGTTCCCGCCGCA
>Ga0247611_10007018_pt1 | contig 14296 bp, 8 predicted proteins | sample 177DNAGHGhighgp2_FD_192422 | JGI IMG/M metagenome (GOLD analysis project Ga0247611, IMG submission 192422) | Sheep rumen microbial communities from Palmerston North, Manawatu-Wanganui, New Zealand - 1770 DNA GHGhigh gp2 | ecosystem: Host-associated > Mammals > Digestive system > Stomach > Rumen ...
CATGACGGTTGCGATATTGGTGGCGACCTGTACACGGGTGCTCTGCTCGATTTCGATCTTCTTCAGTTCGAAGTTGACTTTGTCGTTTGCGGCCTGTGCATCGGAGAGAGCACGTGCTGCCTCCGCCTCTGCTTTACCTTTCGCTTCGATCGCTTCCGCCTCGGCCTTACCTCTGGCGGCGATCGCCTGTGCTTCGGCTTCACCTTTCGCGATAGTGGCTGTCGCTTCCGCATCCGCCTGTACTTTTACGGCTTCTGCCTCTGCGGCGGCTTCTGTCTTTCTGGCGGTGGCGGCACCATCCGCTTCCATCTTTCTTGCATCGGCTGCGGCAGATGCTTCGCGTGTCTTTCTGACAGCGGCGGCCTCCGCCTCACCGGCAGCGGTCAGTTTCTGGGCTTCCGCATTACCGGCTGCAGATACTTTCTTGGCTTCCGCTTCACCGGCGGCCTCTGCTTTCTTGCGCTCCGCCTCGGCTTCTGCGTTGATGACCGTGGTGCGCTTTAATGTCTCCGCACGGGTGATCTCCACTTCCTGCTGCTTTAGTGCAGCACGGTTGGCCTGCTCCGCCTTGGTGACCATGACAGCACCTTGCTTCTCGGCAAGCTGCTGATTGATGGCTTCCTGCTCCAACTGACCGGCCATCTGGGACTTGGCCTGCTCACGTGCGGTCTCCGCCATGAACTGTGCTCTTTTCACATCGGTATCGCGCTGACGCTCGGCTACCGCGACCTGCGCATCCAGTTCTTTTTCCTGAGCGATACGATCCGTATCGGCTCTTTTCTCACGCATGGACTGTTCCGCTTCTGCGGAAATGTTAGCGGCATCACGACGTCTTGTTTCGCGGTCTTTTGCAGCCAGATCCTTGTAATAGGTGCTTCCGTCTGCATCTTCGACCTCGTGGATCGACAGGATCGTGTTAAAACCCAGATCCATCATCTGTGCGGAGATCGATTCCTTGACCTGGTCGTCCAGCTTGTCTTTCCCGTTCATGACCTCTTCCGGTGTCATCTTGGCAATGACAGCACGTACACCGCCGGATACAACATCCAGGATCACTCGCTCGAGTTCGGTGTCGTTCTTGTCGAGGAAATTGCAGACTGCGCGCTGCAGGCTTTCATTCGAAGAAACATCCGGATTGTAAGCGACTGCCCAGTCGATCTTGATCGGAACACCGGTCTGCGTCTTGGTAACGTCTCCCGTGACCTTGGCTGTGCGGACACAAAGATCGAAGTACTTCGCCTTCTGAATGAAGGGGATGACCACGCAACCGCCGGCTCTCTTGATCTTTGGATTACCGTTCTTGTCGGTGGCTCCAACGCCGGATACGACCAGCGCCTCGTTACCTTTCGCTGTCTTGATCAGTGCAAAAAGCAGAATCGTGATCAGAATGACTCCAGCGACGATCGCTCCAATTAAAAAAATAACTTCCCTTGGCATAATCCCTACCTCCCTACCGTCAAATTAATGATTGATTATGCTGCGTGAAGGCTCTTCCGTTTACCCTGAAAGCTCACCTTTCACGCTTGATAATATTCTAGAGACGGGGGGGACCGGAATAAAGGGAAATCCGACATTTGAAAGGCGCAATAATTTTGCTGCCCGTTGCAAATATGGCAGGATATTCCGAAGTTTATGGTGAGGATCTTTCCGTAAGGACGAAGCGGATCAAAGTTACATTCCCCAAGAGGCTTCCTGACAGATAAAATAGTTGTACCGTGGATCGTACAGGAGATCGACTCCACTGGAAAGCGTCTGGCCGAAGCGGTTTTTCATGATGCGCAATTCCATCTCGCGCGGAGTCTTTTCCTTGGCTTCTTCGATATAGAAATCACGGTCATCTGCATGGGAGAAATGGAATGTGATCACCACATCCGCAGCCGACGCGATCCGCTTGAGATGCGCCAAGGACTCGCTGTCTTCCATGCCTTTCTTTGTCGGATGGTTCCAGGAAGAGATGCAGAGGATCGGGATCTCGAAATCTCTGCCCAGGCGGCTGAGCGCACTGGTATTTGCATCAAGGAAGTAATTGCTCTGTGTCTGTTTCTCTTTCTCCGAAGGAACAAGGCCCTGCAGTGAATCGATGATGACGACCGGCGAGGCATTGTTGGTCACGCTTCTGTGAAGCGCAAGTCTTTCACGGATCTCATCCACGGAAATACTTCCGGTCATGTCATAGATGAACAGGTGATCTGCATAGGATCTATATTCGTTGATGCTGGAACCCAGCACGGAGATCTCATCGCGGCTGTAGCTTCTCCATTTCCGTCCGTCACTGACGCCCAGGCTGGTCTTGGCATAGGAAAGAGGGATGTTGTGTTCTTCGCAATACTCGTAGGTTCCTCGGCTGATCGATTTGCTGATTAGTTCTTTCTTGGACTGGGAAAGAGAGAAGAACAGAACATCATGGCCTTCCTTGGCCAGATTATCCGCGACCTGAACGAGGAACGTGGTCTTGCCTAAAGACGTGGCGCCACCGAAGATGTAAAGACCAGGGTAGAGGCTTCCGTCCAAGGCATCATCCAGTTCAGGGAACCCTGTCCGGATATATACATTACCAGCGCTCTCCTTGATTTCATGCAGAAGAGAAGACACGGTGCTTCCGGCGGAATTGTTGGCATATTCTTCCCGGACGGCATCGATCTGATCCGGAAGCGCAAAGGCCTGCTTGATCGCGGTTTCGATATTGGCGCGAAGACCGGACATATCTTCTACCAGACGGTGGTTTATGTCCTTGAAACCGCTCGAGATCTCCGGGAAACTGATAAATGCGATCTTACGGTTCTTGAGCTTGAGCGAGAGTCTCTCGTTGAGATCGTTGGGCAGGCAGAGGATCAGAGGGACCTTGGGCACCTGCATGTCGATACTCTTCACGAGAAGCGAAAGAGAAAAATAGGACTGGATCGCGATGGCCTGTCCGCCTAACTGGATGATGGACAGGGCATCGAAAATCCCGCCGCAGACGAAGATCGGACATTCGGTCTCATCCGCGAGGCATTTCTCGTTAAAGATCCTGGTCACGCCATGTTTTCTGAATTTATGGTGATTCTTCGCGGCATTCATTTCCACGCTGATGTTTCTGGCCTCGTAGGTCGTCTCCGAGGTCGGAAGGATAACGGCGCTCCAGGACTGATTGGTGATATCATCGACGAAGTTTTCGTCGTAGCCGAGATAGAAGCGCTCGACCATCTCATCGTTGATCCCTCTTTCGCGGAAGTAATCTGTCTGGGATGCGTTAGCATGGCAGTTCATGATGTATTCGGACATCTTTCTCGCTGTGCTCTGTTCTTTCAGCGTTTCAGAAGGAGTCTCGTGCTTCAGTTCGATACCGTAGATGGAACAAGCTTCCATGAATATCTTTGAATAGTTGTCCGGGGAGGAATATAGTCCGACATTCTTGGAATCGGCCAGGAGCTGGAAAATATCAGATGCTTTCTTGCAGGCAGGACAATAGAATTCTTTGGCTCCGCTGCTGTAATACATTCCGGATTCGCCTTCCTGCTTTCCATAATGACAGGAAGGACAGACATACGTTTTCTCGGAAGCCTTCTCGAGAAAAACAGGCATCTGACTCTTTATATATTCCATGGCATCCTGGTAAATCATTTCCATAGAAACCAACCTCCCGATGATGAAGTATCCCCTCAGACCGTTTCCGGCCTTCTACCGCGTGAAGCGATGTATGCGATCCATAAACTTGTGGGTATCCGAAAATGAAATCGCAATTTTTTCTTATTATACCAGACATGGAGCATCTTAAGAAGAAGCGATTTCACTTGGAGCCCGCGTTCTGACGGGAAAAAGAAATCTCCGGAAATCCGACCCTGCGGGAGGTCACTTCGGGCGTCGGCCCGGGTACCGTCCTTGGAGATGGAATTTCCGGAGAGTAGAGGTTATTCTGCTACCAGCATGTTGTAAGCTTCGATCTTCTTGATCTTTCTGGCTTCAAATACGGCGAAGCAGAAGGAAAGGAGGATGACGGCGATGCAGATCAGGATCATGCCGGAGATCGGGATAGGGAACTTGCCTTTTACGATACCGAAGGAACTCATCATGAGGCTGATGTATGGATTCGCCATGTGGTAGGAAACTACCGAGAAGACCAGCACGGACAGGATGATCGATGGCATGAAACTCAGAGCAGTCTGGAAGATCAGGTTTCTGCTGGTGTAACCGATCGCCTTGTAGATACCGTAGTCTTTCCGCTTCGTATAGATCAGGGACTTGATCAGAAGGAAGAGGATCAGCAGGATCACGATTGCGGAGATGAAGCTGACGGAGAAGAGCATGAGGGAGGAAATAGACCGGAATGTGGTCATGGATCCTTCGATCGACTCATCGAAATTGATCGTGGAGATAATGCTGTCACCGAATTCTTTCTTACAGTCTTCCAGGATCCGGTTCGTATCGTCGGATTTCTCGCAATCGAAATACAAACTGCACGGTGCATTTTCCCAGTCGATAATGTGTGCTCCGGCTTCTTCGCTCATCAGGAACTGTTTTCCGTTGTTATTCGCACTCTGGACAAGGCCTGAGATCACGTAGGAGAAACTTCTGCCCGCGAAGGTCAATTCGATCTCGTCGCCGATCTTGAAACCATATTCTTTCGCGAACTTGCCGGCAAGGGCGACTTCATTGTCATACTTCGGAACATTTCCGGTGTAGACGAAATCTGTATTGTTCATCTTGGAGGGATCATCGAAGAAGTTGCCGATCAGAGTCGATTCGTCTTTATAGAATGTACTGATCTGAGAAAAACGTCTTATGTTTCTGACCGTATCTGTGTTTTCAAGATACTTCTGCAGATCTTGCTTGGCATCGGCAGTAGCGCTGATCTCTCCGTTGCACTGTTCTATACTCAGGATCTTCAGATTCGGGTGCACATTGAAGTTTTCATTCATCAGAAGCGCAATCGTGCAAAGGAACATGATCAATCCGGTAACGAAAAAGGTGATGATGTTCTGTTTCTTGTTGAAGAGCATTGTCTTCAGGGAAAGGTTTACATTCAATCCGAAAGGTGACTTGTCCAGACGGGCGTGATTCTTCTTGAAGTTATGGGTCTCCACGCCATCACGGAGCGCGACGATCGGATCGATCTTCTTGATCTTACGAAGTGACAGAGTCGAGATCAGCAGTGTGAAGAGCACTACAGACGTAACTGCAACGAGGATCGGAAGCGGATTGAAAGATACGCTGTACGGGATTCCGACCGGGGAGACGCAGAAGCTGGCAATTAAAGGCATCAGGGCGAATCCGATCGCTGTTCCGATAAGAGAACCGATCAGGGAAAGGAGCAGAAACTGAAGACGAAGAGATCTCTTGATGTCTTTGCTGGTATAACCGATGGCCTTCAGCGCACCCAGGGTCTTCATGTTTTCACGGACGTAATTTGTAATGGAGTTGCCCAGCATCAGAACGATGACCAGGAGGATGATCAGAGTGATCGCGAAGAAGGATACCGCGATGATCAGCGGCATGAAAGTCGCATCAGAGATCGCTGCGTCTGTGGATAATGTCGATGCGATTTTGGCCTGCGGGTTTACCTTCTGGATCTCATTGCTCATGCGGATGATGAAAGGAGACTGTTTTACACCTTCTTTTAATTCGTAGAAGATCTGGATCCCACTGAACTGGGCTGCGTCTTTTGCCTGCATTTCTGCATATGTTGCATCGTCCACGATCAGTTCATAGCAGCCGTAGTTACTGTTGTCACAGAAAGTGGAGACGGTGAAACCTTTGATCGCAAGAGAATACTCTTTTCCACCCAGAGTAAATGTATATGTGTCGCCTGCGTTGAATCCGCCGCTGCTGTGGATCTGATACGGCAGATAGACATATCGTCTGTTGATCGAACTGTCTTCCTCAACGAGTCTGGTCTGCGCCATCTCTTTGTTGAAAGCCTTATGGTCATCAACAAAAACATCGAGTGTGATATCACCATTGCCGAAAGGAAGAGACGCTAAGCTATAGAGCAGTCTTCGGGAGATAAAGGTACGTGTGGTGTCATTGGCGAAAATATTGCGGATCTTATCATCGGAAAGATCGTCGAGATTGCTTTCGATACAGATATTACCATCGCCGGAATCGAGTTCGTCGGCGGTGTTTTGGCCAATCGGATACACGTCAGTAAAAAGGAGCATGGCGATCGAGACCATGGTGGCGGCGATCAGCATCAGAAGAAAAAGTCCGATCGATGTGCCGCGGTTTTTCTTAAAGTGGGACTTGGTAAGAAGCGTGATCTTGTTCATATTACCACCCCATTCCGCTCAGGAAATCACGAAGATTCTGGTGACGTTCCTTATCTCCGGAAACATAGGCGCCAAGATCGAGTTCTCCGGCGATCTCCCCGTCTTTCACATAGAGGATACGGTTGGCGCGACGGGCGCTGTTGATATCGTGTGTAACCATGACGATCGACTGTCCCTTCTGATTGAAGCGGGTGAGTACATCAAGCACATCCTTACCGGTCTTGGAGTTCAATGCGCCGGTCGGTTCATCCGCGAAGACCAGCTTCGGAGAATTGACGAGCGCTCTTGCGATCCCGACGCGCTGGGCCTCACCACCGGAGATCTGGGACGGGAACTTATTCCAGAGCGCTTCCTCGATATCTACGGAGAGGAGAAGATCCTGGGCCTTTTTGACAGCGGTCTTTTTATTCTTCTCGACCAGCAGTGCCGCGGAGAGAACGTTATCCAGAACGCTCATGGAATCGACCAGGTAAGTTTGCTGGAATACGAATCCGCAATTCTGACGGCGGAAAAGTGCGAGCTGGTCGGTATTCATTTTCGTGATCAGTTTATCGTTGAAAGTAATGTCACCGAGTGTCGGCTTGTCCATGCCGGAAAGTGCATAAAGAAGAGTGGATTTACCTGCGCCGGATGCGCCCATGATGACGGTGAAATCACCCTCGCGGATCTCCAGATCGATATTTCTCAGAACGTGCTGCTGCACGCCGCCATTGGAAAAGGTCTTGCAAAGTTTCTTGGTTTCAATAATGTTTCTCATTGTGTTTCGCCTCCTTATTGGCCTCATGATACAATTTCAACCCTTAAGTGCCTTTAAGGAACTCTTAAATCTTTCTTAAATCGTAGATGTCTCTCAGACTGTGCGGATATAAAGACCTACGGAAAAGCCCGGTTCGGCGTTTCGGATCTGCATTCTGCCGTCCATGCTCTTTAGAAAATAATCTGTCAGGAACAGTCCGAGTCCGGCGCCATCCTTGTCGGAAGCATTGGCGCCGCGCTTGTATTTCTCCTTAAGAAGCGGCAGCTCCTGCCCGGAAACACCGGGTCCTTTATCCGTGATCGAGATGACGAGGTACGTGTCCTGAAGCGTGGCTTCCACCTTGATCTCCGTATCCGCGTATTTATAGGAATTCACAAACAGATTGTCGAAAACCTGCTGCATTCTGAGTTTGTCGATGAAAACGCGGCACGACGGAATCGTGAAGGGGAGACTCTTCCGGAGATAGTCGGCGTTCCCGATCAGATCTGCAAGGACAGAACTGTCATGTTCGGAAGGATTGACAGCGATCTCTGTGACATCCTGCACGCTGGCGTTGAAAAGGTTATCGACGAGCACGGTGATCTGGTCGGATTTCACATTAATGAGATTAAAGAAGTCTTTCGTCTTTTCTTCCTTTGTGACTTCGTAACCGATCTCCGACGTGGACTTGATCGAGGCGACCGGCGTCTTGATATCGTGAGAAAGCTTGGCAACCAGTTCTTTTTTCTCGTCGACGGCTTTCTTCTCTGCAGCGCGGGCCTTCTTGAGTTCGTTGCGCATCAGATCGAAGGCTTCCGTGAATTCTCCGAATACATGTTTCCTGTCCACGTCCAGCGGAATATCGAGGTTGCCTCCGGCGACACGTACTGCGAATCCGGAAAGCTGATGGAAAGGATCGGTGATGCGTTTTTTCAAGTAGAGAAAATACGACAGGATCAGCGTGATCTGGATAAAGGCGCAGATGATAATGACGAGGATGATCTGTGTCTTAAAAGTCCGGATCTTATCCGTGACCGTATTGCGGATGAGGATCGTTCCTTGGAGTGTGCCGTCTTTCTCGATCGTCAGGATCGTGTCACTGTTTCTCACTGCGGCGCTGATGTTCTCCGCAAGACCTTCTTTCGTCTTGAAAAGAACTTGCCCCGTTGTGTCGAGGAGCACATAGTCGAGGGACCGGTCATAGAAAGAATCCTCTCCGAAATGATCGGCCACACTCATGCGGCAACGGTTGACTGCGACCGGATCCTGCTCTGCGAAGGTGACTCTCTGGTAGAGGGAGTAGCACAGGACGATTTCAAGAAGAAATGACAGTAAGATGAGAATGAAAAACGGTGTCTTCTTCACGTATGCGCTCCTGAAATGAATTTATATCCTTCTTTCCACACGGTGAGGATATATTTCGGATTTTGCGGATCAGGTTCGATCACTTCGCGTATTTTACGGATGTGGACATTCAGGGTTCCGTCAGAGGTGAACTTGTCTTTCCACACATTATCGAAGAGCTCCATTTTCGTGATGAGTCGGTCCTTGTTCTCGATGAGGTACCACAGCAAAGTATATTCCAGATTCGTCAGTTTCTTTTCCTGCCCCTCCACCTGAATCGTGCGGTTCGTATAATCGAAGCGGATGCGTCCGTCATCATAGATGCCGGAAGAGGTATCTGAAGCCGTGCTTTCTTCCGGATTTCCGTCGGGACCGGCATTTTCTGAAACCTGCGCAAAACGACGCAGGGTGACCTTGACCTTGGCCAGCAGCACGCCGAGAGAATAAGGTTTCTCGACATAGTCATCCCCACCGATATTCAGGGCGATGATCTTGTCATCGTCTGTATTTCTCGCCGAGATAAAAAGGATCGGGATATTCAGTGTCTGACGGATCAGCTTGCAAAGCTCGAAGCCGCTTCCATCTCCAAGGTTGATGTCCAGAAGGATCAGGGATGCCTTGTTCTCTTCGAAGAAAGAAAGCGCATCGGCTTTACTGTATACGGCCTTCGTCTTGACATCGAACATGTTAAAGTACTCGCAGGTATTGTCTGCGAGTACTTGTTCATCATCAATTATTAAACAATCATATCGCTCATTCATACAGATAGTATATCACTCTTGTCAGAAGTGGATCGTGGATCAGCATCCGGCCGGATCATTCTCGTTCAGGTAGCGTGCGAGCTCTCCGGCCGTGTAAGTGAGCAATCCCATATCCATCAGATTGGTCGTGTTCGACAGCAGGTCGCCTGGTGTAACGAAAGCTTCCTGGATAACATAGCCGGGGTTAGAGGAGATCATGTTTTTCATTATACCGTAAACAGAATCTTGAGAGAAAGCATGGTTCGTGTGTGATCAGAGTGACAGGATACCGGGATCAGACCGAAACGGTAAACAGTGCATGGAAGTAATCCTTTTTTGCCATTAATTCGTCAAAAGTGCCTTCTTCTTCGATCCTACCGTCCTTCATGACCAGGATCTTGTCATATCTGCGCATCAGGCTTTCTTCCAGGGAGTGCGTAACGACGATACGCGTGATGCCTGTAAGATCCAGAATGTCAGAGGAGACGCGGTGAGCGGTCTGTGCATCCAGCGCGGCCGTGATCTCATCGGCCAGTAGCACCGAAGAATTCTTAAGAAGACTTCTGGCGATGGAGATCCTCTGCTTCTCGCCGCCGGAAAGACCATTTCCATTTTCTCCGCACAGGTAGTCGTCGCCACGGTCCTGGATCAACTCGCTTAAGTTGGCTTTGGCAATGGCGTCATCGACTTTTGCCTTCGAAAAATCACGGAACATGGTAATGTTATCGTGGATGGACGAGTTGAATACGAACACGTTCTGCTGGATCGAGGATACCTGTTCGAAAAGGGAATCCGAACAGCAATCCCGCAGATCGGTATTATCCCAGTGGATCGAACCGGAGAATTCCGCACCGCAGGCACCGGACTGTAGAAGATTGAGAAGCGTGGATTTTCCACTACCGCTGCCGCCAACGATCGCGTAGGATTTTCCTGCTTCAAAATCGTAGGAAACATTGTGAAGGATCTCCTTTTCCTTATCGTATGAGAAGGATACGTTCTGAATAGAAATGCCTTTTTTCAGTTGGGACAGTTTCTTTTCGCCGCCGGAGGAAGAGCTCTTTTCCAGGGAAGCGGCGATCTTTCCGATGAGCGCATGAGATGCTTTGCGTGCGGCGAGTAGACCCGGAAGATCGGCGATCGGCTGGATCACGAAATTCATCAGATTCACGAACATGATCACGGTACCTGCCGTAAGTCTGTGTCCGGAAACGGCCAGATAGGTGCCGGCGAGAAATACGCCGATCTGGGCGAGCATGCCGGAGAACTGCCCTAATGTGTTGATCAGGATCTGTATCTTTTTGCGCGAAAATTTCTGGTCTTCCAGCCTGGTGTTATTTTTCGAAAAAAGTCCGGAGATCGCACTTTCTGCGCGGAAACTTTTCACTACAGGGAAACCGTTCAGACAGTCGCTGAGTGTCGCCGTGAAGCTTTTATTCTTCTCGGAAACTTTGACTTCTTCTGCAATAAGTTTTTTCCCGGAAAGAAGCGATGCCAGAAGAGGAATGCACGTCACGCCCAATGCGATCAAAGTCAGAAGCGGGGAGTAAAAGAGCATCATGCCGATCGATCCGAAAAAACATGTTATCCGATAGATGAACAGGAATTCTTTCTCCAGATAATTAGCCTCGATCGAGGTACAGTCGTTGGTCAATGCCGAAAGATATGTGGATGTGCTTTCGGAGCGGAACGAGGTGATGTTTTTTGCCATGAGTTTCCGGAAAAGTGTTTCCTTATAGTTTTGCATGGCTTTCCGGTAGTATCTTGGCTGCGAATAATAAAGTAGAAAAGAACTGAAGAGAAAGAAGACAGCCATCGCGCCGGAGATCAGAGCCAGATTCAGGACGCTCCATTTTCCCGTACCGGAGGCGGTGTCGATCAGTTCTCCGGTGACCCAGGAAATACCCATTCCCATAAGTCCGGAAAGAAAAGATCCTGCGATTGCAAGCCAAAAATTGACATAGTTATCCTTATGGAACTGAGATTTCAGTTCCACACACATATTTTTCGATTTCATATTTTTCTCCTATCTGCTGATGTCTGTCACTAAACGTGTGTCTTATTTGTTGAGGTTCTTCCACAAGGCCGAGAACTTTCTGTCACCGATCATGTTGAGTGTTGAATCGATCGTTTCATTTGCGGTTTCACCCAATAAACTGTAAGATCCCGCTTCTCCCTGGTGTTCGAAAAGCTTGATTTGCATCGTATCATGGTGTGATGAGTCGTATTTCTCGGCAAGTTTACGGGCATCGAGGAGAAGCGTTTCTGCCTTCCCCGGATCTCCACTCTTGAAATAGGCGAAACTCTCGGATACCAGGCAGGAGCAACTCAGTTTGTCAAAGAAGCAGGGTTCTTTCGATTTCCGTATTCCGTCGAAATATTCGAACATCCATCTGGCTGTGATCTTAAGCTGGTTCAGTTCGCCGACGTTCTTGTAGTAATAGATCAGACCGAACGTTGTGTTGATCAACTCAGAATTGATGGCCCAGAAGCCAGAGATCAATTGCTGGAGGCAATCCGTACTCGTATCGCCTTTCATAGAATAGAGCCACCCGATCTTCGTGTTGAAAACCCCCGCTTCATTGTGCTTTTTCAGCATAGACAGTGCTTTGTCCTTTTCGTCGATGAGAAAGTACAGAAAAGCGATATTGCCGATGATCGATGTTTTTCCGTATTGCGGATCAATATCGTGAGGAACGATGCGGGATGCCTTGTTGTAGAGGGCGATGGCGCGCTTCTGGAGGTCTCTGTTCCGATCTTCGGTGCCAAAAGCCGAATAAAGGTTGGCAGCGGCCATGATTACTCCGAAATCATTCGGATACTTGCCAAGTGCGGATTCCACATCTTCGAATCCTGACCGGTCTTTCCTGGCGATGTATCCATAGATCCTGTCTGTGATTGCTTGCTTCCGGTTGTCGGCCACTTCGTATCCGAGAAGGGTATCCACAGACGTGTCGAAAAGATCTGCGATCCGAACGAGCATCGAAAGCTCGGGAGAAGAGAGGTTGGCTTCCCATTTGTACACTGCGCCGACTGTCACACCCAACGCGTCAGCGAGGGCTTCCTGTGTGAGAGCTCTCTCTTTACGCATTCTCTTAATGTTTTCTGCTAATCGAAGTTCCATTTTTCGTCGCTCCTTATCGTTTCATCTGCCTCAATGATAATGGAAAAGAACGAAAAAAGAAACGAACAGGTAATACTGGTTGGAGATTTTGTTTTATACCAATAGTGTGGGTTTGGTGATGGGGTCAAAAGAAAAGAATTTGCTGGTTCACATTGCCTCATTACCATGGTAAAATACCATTGACACTTTCTTTTCTGGGCGGAAAGGAGAGTTGTAACATAAAGAAAGACACAAGAAAGACGATTAGAGGAAGGACACAAAAATGAAAAGGATCACCAAGGTTTTTGCCGCATTATTGAGTGCGACAGTTATTTTGCCGTGTTTTAACGGAATTCGTGTCGACGCCGCAGGCGGAGCGGGAGTCGATGCTGCAGGCGGAGTGGCCGTCAATGCCACCAATTTCCCGGACCCGAATTTCAGGGCATGTATCAGCAGAGATTTTGACTCGGATAAGAACGCGTATCTCGATAAAGATGAGATATTCCTGGCTAGAAATGTGCACTGTGAGAACAGTAACGTTTATTCTGTGCAGGGAGTGGAGTACTTCCCGTATCTGGTGGGACTGTGGTGTAAAGGAAACCATATATCGGAATGGGATCTTTCACACAACCCGAATCTGAAGGGGATATGGTGTTCGTATAACGATTTTACATCCCTGGACTTTCCCGATAACCCGGAACTGGAGTGGTTATATTGTTTCAATTGCAAGCTCGAGAGCCTGAATGTCAGCAATAACCCGAAGATGGCATTTATTGAGTGTAATGCGAATCCTAAGCTGAAGACGCTCGATCTATCGCAGAACGATAAACTTGAGAATCTATTCTGTAGTGAATGTGGACTGACGTCTCTTGACCTGTCGAATTGCCCGCTTCTTTGCGAACTGGCAGCTTTCAAGAATGATCTTCGGTCTCTGGATGTTTCTCATAACCCGAACTTGAAAAGACTGGATTACTGGCATAACGAAAAACTGGGAAATGTTGATGTCAGTAACTTAAGAGGGCTTCAGTACCTGAACTGTGCATGGACGAAGCTTACAAGCCTGGATGTAACCAACAATCCGGAACTCGTGGAGCTTGTCTGCAGTTATAACAAGGGTCTGAAAACATTGGACCTTTCGAAAAATCCTAAACTTGCGTATCTGAATGTTGAGATCGATGTCAATCTTCGGAAACTGGATGTATCTCACAATCCGAGACTTTTCCATCTTTATGCTTTCGGAATGAGCAGCATCGACAAGATCGATATCAGCAAGAACAGCCGTCTTTGCAAAGCATATAACGAAGGTGTATATGTACATGAAACAGAAAACCTTGGCTATGTGTACTCGATGACGATCGATTATGGCGGAAGTGAAGATCCGTTCGATGATCTGAAGCATATCGTTGTTTTCGATGATCGTGTTGAGATCAACGGCAAGTTCAATGGTACGGATGTTCCGGACAGTACGATCGACACCGATGACGGTTATTCGGACTCAGAGACGTTTGCCACCCGTGCGCAGGCCATGCAGATCCTTTATGAACTGGCAGACAGCCCGGCGGTAAAAGGTAATTCCAGATTCACAGATGTCTCTCCGACAGCGTCATACGCCAATGCCGTGAAGTGGGGAGAAGACCATAAGATCTGTTTCGGATATCCGAAGATCAGCTCCGATACATTCTGCCCGGATGAGCTGATAACACGTCAGGATTTCGCGCTTATGGCACATCGTTATGCCGGAGTTCTTGGATTCGGTACTGCATTCGACTATGGAAGAACAGACTGGTTCACAGATTTCTTCGATATCGATTTTTATGCATGGGGCACCTTTACCTGGGCGATCCAGTGGGAGGTATTGAAGCATGATAAGAAGAATAACCTCTGCCGCCCGCGTGGAAGAATGACGATGGACGATCTTGCCTATGGTGCGGATCGAATCTTTAATCTTCCTGACGAGGCTTCCTATTCCGGTGAGGTGGGAGGTAATGAGCCGGGCGAACCGGGTGAGCCGGGTGATCCGCCGGCACCAACGGCAACACCTGTACCGACGAATACACCTACGCCGGTAGCTGGTCAGCCGACTGCAACGCCGAGACCGGGTCAGCCGACTGTGACACCGAAACCGGGTCGG
>Ga0247611_10007022_pt1 | contig 14287 bp, 15 predicted proteins | sample 177DNAGHGhighgp2_FD_192422 | JGI IMG/M metagenome (GOLD analysis project Ga0247611, IMG submission 192422) | Sheep rumen microbial communities from Palmerston North, Manawatu-Wanganui, New Zealand - 1770 DNA GHGhigh gp2 | ecosystem: Host-associated > Mammals > Digestive system > Stomach > Rumen...
TTATATACCAATCGGAACAGAACTTGAGCCTGAGCTAAAGCACGAACCTTCGATAGCTTTATTTGCGGAAGAGAACGGCTTACAGTTGTATAGAAAAATCGTTGCGGAATCACCTTTGCATTTAAAAAAAGGCGGTTGGTTGATTTTTGAGCTTGGAGTAGGAGAAGCTTTATCTGTAAAAGCATTTATGAGTGAATATTTTGAGGATGTTAAGGTCGAAAAAGATTTGGCAGGTATTGACAGAATAATATACGGAAGGCTCGGAGATTACAGTGAAATAAAAAAATAATCTGTTATTCTCTCTTGAAATTTTCCCCTATTTTTAGTAGAATTATCTTAGAAAAATACGTATTTTAAGAAGAGGTAAATTATTAATGTTCGAACGTTTTACAGAAAAAGCGATAAAGGTAATTATGCTTGCTCAAGAAGAAGCCAGAAGGCTCGGGCATAACTTTGTCGGTACAGAACAGGTTCTGCTTGGTCTTATAGGTGAAGGTACCGGTATTGCTGCAAAAACCCTGAAATCTATGGGCGTAAATTTGAAAGATGCAAGAATCGAAGTTGAAAAGATTATAGGCAGAGGTTCAGGTTTTGTAGCAGTAGAAATCCCGTTTACTCCAAGGGCAAAAAGAGTTTTGGAATTGTCTTGGGATGAAGCAAGACAATTGGGACATAACTATATAGGTACAGAACACTTACTTTTAGGCTTAATCCGCGAAGGCGAAGGTGTTGCGGCAAGAGTTTTGGAAAATCTTGGCGTAGACTTAAATAAGGTTAGAAGTAACGTAGTTAAAATGCTGGGTGATTCTAAACCAACAGCAGGTTCAGGAGTAGGCAGCAGTTCCGGCTCATCATCTTCATCATCAGTAAGTAAGGTAAAAACTCCAAGCCTTGATGAATACGGTACGGATTTGACTTTAGCGGCTTCGGAATTAAGATTAGATCCTGTAGTCGGCAGAGAAAAAGAAATAGAACGTGTTATACAGATTTTGGCAAGAAGAACCAAAAACAACCCAGTTCTTTTAGGTGAACCGGGTGTTGGTAAAACTGCGGTTGCGGAAGGTCTTGCTATAAGAATTGTTAATAATGAAGTTCCGGATATATTGGAAGACAAAAAAATTATTCAGCTTGATATGGGCTTGTTAATTGCAGGTACAAAATACAGAGGTGAATTTGAAGAACGTCTTAAAAAGATTATGGATGAGATTCGTCAGGCAGGAAATGTAATCCTTGTAATTGATGAAATGCATACTCTTATCGGTGCAGGTGCAGCTGAAGGTGCAATTGATGCTGCCAACATTCTTAAACCGGCATTATCAAGAGGAGAACTTCAAGTTATAGGTGCAACAACATCTGATGAGTACAGAAAGTATGTTGAAAAAGATTCTGCACTTGAAAGACGTTTCCAACCAGTAATTATTGAAGAACCTACAATTGATGAAACAATTGAAATTATCAGAGGTTTGAAATCAAAATATGAAGAGCACCATAATTTAAATATCTCTGACGAAGCTATTATTGCAGCTGCTAAATTATCAAGCAAGTATATAAATGACAGATTCTTGCCTGATAAAGCAATTGACGTAATTGATGAAGCTTCTTCAAAAGTTCGTTTGAAAGTTTGTACTCTTTCTCCGGAAGGCAAGGAACTGGATAAAGAACTTAAAGCTATCATTAAAGAAAAAGAAGATGCTATCAGAAATCAAGAATTTGAGAGAGCGTCTGCATTAAGAGATGATGAAGCTAATATGAAAGATAAAATCAGAGAAGTTTCTGAAGAATGGCGCAGACAAAATGATGCAAATAAACCTACAGTAACAGAAGAAGATATTGCTCAAGTTATTGCAACGATGACAGGTGTTCCTGTAACTAAGCTGACGGAAGGTGAATCTGAAAGATTGATGAGATTAGAAGAAACTCTTCATAATCGTGTAATAGGTCAATCAGACGCAGTTGTTGCTATATCTAAGGCTATCAGACGTGCAAGAGTAGGATTAAAATCACCAAACAGACCAATCGGAAGCTTTATTTTCTCCGGTCCTACAGGTGTTGGTAAAACTGAACTTGCAAAAGCATTGGCTGAAGCTGTATTCGGAAGCGAAGACAATATGATTCGTGTAGATATGTCAGAATTTATGGAAAAACATTCTACCGCAAAACTTATTGGTTCTCCTCCGGGGTATGTAGGTTATGATGACGGCGGTCATATGTCAGAGCTTGTCAGAAAGAAACCGTATTCGGTTATTCTTTTTGATGAAATCGAAAAAGCTCACCCTGATGTATTTAACATCCTGCTTCAAATCCTTGATGACGGACGTTTAACTGATGCTAAAGGTAAACATATTAACTTTAAGAATACAATTATAATTATGACATCAAACGTTGGTGCAAGTATGATTACAACTCAAGGTAAACTTGGTTTCTCCGCTTCATCAGATGATGCTAAGAAAGATAAATACGAAAAACTTAAAGATACAGTAAATGAAGAACTTAAAAAGGCATTCAGACCTGAGTTCTTGAACCGTATTGATGATATTATCGTGTTCTCTCATTTGAGCAAGGAAGAAATCAGACAAATCGTTGACTTGATGATGAAAGATTTATTCAAGAGATTATCAGAAAGAGAACTTTCAATCGAAGTTACAGATGAAGTTAAAGATTACCTTGCAAAAGACGGATATAATGAAGCATACGGCGCAAGACCGCTTCGCAGACTTATTCAAAGAAAAATTGAGGATCAGCTTGCAGAAGAGATTTTGGGCAATGCTTATCAACCGGGAGATACTATTTTGCTAAAACTCGATACTTCAGAAGGTGAAGGTAAAGAGAAACTTGTTTTCGAACGCAAAGAAGGTCATGCAAAAGAAGAACCTGTCGGTGTTTAAGAAAAATATCATAAGAAAATACATATAAAGGGGACTTTTAAAGTCTCCTTTATTTTTAGAAAAACATTCCCATCGCATTTGGAAGGGGTTTATGGAAACCGTTTATGTTTGGCTGCAAACGGTTGTTGTATGTTACGTGGTCGTTATCTACAGATATCCATTCGTTTTTATTTATAGCTTCATTAAAACCTTCCATTCTCCAATGAGTATCAAGAGAATGTTCATTTAATATAAAGAAATTTTTAAATCCGACTGTGTCATTATAGTCTAAACCAAGTAATCTAAAATCCGGCAGGTGATTTTTAATTACACCTAAATCATTTGTTTTTTCTTTTACATTTGCGTGTTCAATGTATTTATATATTGAAAAATTTTGTTTGTGATTGTAATAACAAAGCGGTGCACTATTTCTGCTATTGTTAGAAGTCAGATATTTGTCAATTTTTGCTAATGTGCCTAATGCAAAAGGTGCATCTAAACTTCGTTTATCAGGTGAATCAATTTTGATAACATATTTTTTCGCTATTTGAGGAACAAATACTCCGAAAACATTTTTACTTGATTTTCCCTCTGTAAAAAATTTAAATTCATATCTTCTGTTGCCGATGATTAAATTGTCTATTTTTTGTTCGGATTTAAGTCCTATTTCCATTTTTTGGCGTAAATACGGTATTATTTGTTCCCAGTGTTCTTTTGGCACTTGTTTTGGAAGATTTCCTATTTGCAGATTGTCGTTTTTTGCAAGTTGTATATATTTTTCCATCAAAGTTTTTTCGCTCCAGTCCGGACGGATTTTTAGTAATTCCGTAAGATTATGAGCATTGTCATATTTGTGGTGAATGTATTTTGAATAAGCTTTATTATATGGACTGTCAATAAAAAACGGCATTATATTTTTAGAGTACTCTCCTACTTTTTGCGTTAGTTCTTTTAGAAATGTTATATTTTCTCTCGGATTTGTAATAATGCTTTCTATAAATTCATAGCTTCTATCCTCTGTGTTTAAAATATGTGTTAAAAATTCATCCATTTCTTCTTTTGGTGCAGTCATTTTCAAAAATGATTTTATTGCGGGAATATGGTCATGGTTAATATACCAGTTATATTCTTCGTACATTTTTACGAGGTTTATTCCCTTAAAGGATGGAATATAATAGTTTACAGGGTAAGATGCAAGCTCAGTTGTTTGATTTTGTTGAGTTTTTTTTATTTTATATTGAGCTTGGGGTGTATTATTAAAATTTTGAGTAAGAAAACTTATTTTCATTTTTATTGTTCCCTAAACAGATTTAAAATCCGAAAAAAAATAAAATTGTTACTTTTGATTTATTATGTAACAAAAGTTTACTAAACAGGTTATTTAAAATATAATATATCTAAGATAAAATTAAAAAAGGGGAGGATATATGGTGTTGGATATGGCAGAAAAAATAGAATTAAACAAAGTAAGAGAGATTGATGCAGATGTTGCTCAATATATTGATGAAGAGTTAGAAAGACAGCAAAATACAATAGAGCTTATTGCAAGTGAAAACTTTACATCTCCTGCTGTTATGCAGGCATGCGGAAGTGTTTTAACTAATAAATATGCTGAGGGGAAACCGCATAAACGTTATTATAACGGATGTGAAGTTATTGATAAAATTGAAGAACTTGCTCAAAAGAGAGCATGTGAGTTATTTCATATGGATCATGCTAACGTTCAACCGCATTCGGGTGCGCAAGCAAATATGGCAGTATTCTTCGCTCTTTTAAAACATGGTGACAGTGTTTTGAGTATGGATTTGTCAAACGGCGGACACTTAAGTCACGGTTCACCGGTCAATTTTTCAGGTATGTATTTTAATATAACTCAATACGGGGTTGATTCAAACGGATGCATTGACTATGACAACGTTAGAGAACTCGCTCTTCAATGCAAACCGAAATTGATAATTTGCGGTGCAAGCAACTACTCAAAAATTATAGATTTTAAACGCTTTAGAGAAATTGCAGATGAAGTTGGTGCAATTTTAATGGCTGATATTGCGCATATTGCGGGCTTGATTGCAGGCGGTGTTCACCCAAGTCCTGCAGGATATGCTCAAATTGTTACAACAACAACTCATAAGACTTTAAGAGGGCCGAGAGGCGGTATAATTATGTGTGACGAAGAATACGCAGCTGCAATTGATAAGGCTGTATTCCCCGGAATACAAGGCGGACCTTTGGAACATATTATTGCAGGAAAAGCAGTTGCTCTAAAAGAAGCTTTGCAGCCATCATTCAAAGAATATGCGGCTCAAATAGTTAAGAATGCAGCATCTTTAGCGCAAGGTTTGTTGGATAACGGTTTGGATATAGTTGGCGGTATGACTGAAAACCACCTTATGACTTTGGATCTTAGAAAAACAGGTAAAACGGGTAAAGATATGGCAAATATTCTTGAAAGAGTTGGTATTACCGCAAACAAGAATACAGTACCGAATGACCCTCAAAGTCCTTTTGTAACTTCGGGCATAAGACTTGGTGCTGCAGCTATGACAACAAGAGGATTTAAAGAAGATGATATGACGGAAGTTGCCAGAATCATTGCCGAAGCAATAAAAAATTCTGATAATGAAACCAAATTAGATGAGTTGAGACAAGATTCTTTAAAACTCTGTAAAAAATATCCGTTATATTAATAATCGGTAAAGTCAGATAATAAACGGGAGAAAAAATGTTATTAGGTGTAAATATTGATCATATAGCGACATTAAGGAATGCCAGAGGAGGAAATGACCCTGATATATTAACAGCGGTCAGGATATGCAAGGATTGTCAGGTTGCTTCGATTACAACTCATTTGAGAGAAGACAGAAGGCATATTAAAGATGCAGATGTTGAAGCAATCAGAATGATGCCGAGAGTTCGTTTAAACTTAGAAATGGCAATGACAAAAGAGATGCAGAAATTTGCACTCAAAATCAGACCTCATGCGGTTTGTATAGTTCCTGAAAAGAGAAAGGAACTTACGACAGAAGGCGGACTTGATGTTGCAGGTCAGTTAAAATGGGCAATAGAGTTTACAAAACCTTTAATTGATAAAGGTATTGAGGTTAGTTTCTTTATAGACCCCGATGTTCACCAGATTTCAGCCGTATCAAAAACAGGCGCTCCATTTATAGAACTTCATACCGGCAGATATTCAAATGCTTTTGGAACCGGTGATGAAGAAAAGGCTTTCGAGGATTTAAAAGGTGCTGCAGTTTTTGCTCAAAATTTCGGATTGAAGGTTAATGCCGGTCACGGGTTAAATTATGATAATGTTCACAGAATGCATGAGATTCCAAATCTTGTGGAATTAAATATTGGTCATTCAATAATATCCCGTGCGGTGTATGTAGGCTTGGAAAAAGCGGTTAAAGAAATGAAAGCATTGTGCGAGGTTGCAAAGGGGTAAGTATATAAACGACTGCAAAAAAGATTTGCTAAAGTTATTTCAGATAAGGACTAAAAAGTGAAATCTAAAGAAGAAATTGTAAAAGAAATGCAGCTTGTTGTAGAACAAATGCGGCTTGATGATATAGAAGAAAATCCCGATTGTGAACACGAATTTTTTACGTGTGATGCTTGCGGTTCTACTAAAGATTTAGCGGGTTCGGTTTTATACGGACACCATAGATTGTGCAATGATTGTGTGCTTCTTGCAGAAGTCGGTTTTGAGCTTGGACAAATTAAGGATATTCACGAACTGATTGATGCGATGGAAGATAAACGGCTTGAAGCTGATTGCGAGTTTATAAAAGAAGAAGAAAAACGCCAACAAGCTTTAGATAATGCAGAGCTGAATTAATCGGTTTGTTATTTAATAAACATTTGTAATGCTTATGTACAGGCTTTCTCAGTAATGGCTATGTCGTTTCGTGTGCTGCAACCAACAACTTGTCAACTTGCTTTTGAACTATATTAACTTAATAAATTTTTATTTAAGCTTAGTAAAAATTAAAAAATAATTAAATTTTATTTAAGGCAATATAAAATAATCTTTCTTTGATATAAAATTAAATAAGAACTACACAAACGAGGTATAAATTATGTGGGATTATTCTGAAAAAGTATTGGATCACTACAGAAACCCGAGAAATGTCGGCAAGATTGATAATGCTGATTTAATCGGGGAAGCAGGTTCGCTTGCTTGCGGTGATTCACTTAAATTATATTTAAAGCTTGACGGCAAAAAGATTGTTGACGCAAAATTCCAAACATTCGGATGCGGCTCGGCAGTTGCTTCTTCAAGTATTTTAACTGAAATGATTATCGGAAAAACATTGGATGAAGCTAAAAAAATTACAAACAAAGATATTGCAGATGAACTTGGTGGGCTTCCGCAGGAAAAAATGCACTGTTCTGTTATGGGACACGAAGCTTTAGAAGATGCTTTGAAAAAATATTACGGGGAAGAAGTCAATGAAGATTTGCCTCAAGATACAGCAGATAAGATTGTTTGTACTTGTTTCAATGTAACAGAAAACCAAATCTGGGAAGCAATAAAGATAAATAATTTAAAAACGGTTGAAGAAGTTACAAACTATACTAAAGCAGGCGGGGCTTGCGGAAGATGCAAGGGTACAATAAAAGATATCATAGATACTTATTGGCGTAAGCAAGGCGGACAATCCGAAAAACAAGAGCTTACTCCTACCCAAAAAATCTTAAAAATCAGTAAGGTTATAGAGCAGCAAATCTCTCCCGAACTTCAAAAAGATGGCGGAGATATTGAGTTTGTTGATTTAGACGGTAACAAAGTTAAAGTTAAGTTAACAGGTATGTGTCAAGGGTGTAAAAATGCTCAAATGACCATAAAGAGTTTTGTCGAATCAATTTTGAAAGACAAAGTTGATACGAGTTTGGAAGTGGAGCAGTTGTAGGAATGTTCAAAATCGAAAGCATATATATTAATCCTTCCGGAAAATACAGCTTGCCAAAGTCAATGACAAATATCTATAGGGTGTATAAAAATCCTAATGCCAAGGACTTATTCTTAAAAGCTCAAAAAGCAGAATCTGAAGAAGAACGTGCTAAACTTTTTGAAGCAATGGGTGAATACGAGATAGTTCGTGAAACTCCTAAAAAATATACTAATAATCGGTTAATTCAATTTTTGAAAGGATTATTCAGTGTAAGTTAGTTATATAAAATTATAGGTCAGACAATATTTGACAATGAAAAGGATGAGATTAATCCCTCACCCTAATCCTCTCCCGAAGGACGAGGGGAGAAAGGAAAGAATGATATATTTAGATAACAATGCAACGACAGCAACAGATAAAAAAGTCTTAGAGGAAATGCTTCCGTACTTAAGCGAAGAATATGCAAATCCTTCCAGTATGTACGATTTTGCAAAGAAACCTGCAGCGGCAATCAGAGAAGCTAGAGTTAAAATGCGTGATTTCTTTGGTGCAAAAGATGAAAAAGAAATATTTTTCACCTCCTGCGGCTCTGAGTCTGCTAATATGGCAATAAAAGGAGTTCTAAATTGTAATAAAGAGAAACGTCATATTATAACAACAAAGGTTGAACATCCTTGTGTTTTAAATACATATAAATATTATGAAAAACAAGGATATGAGGTTGATTATATAGGTGTGAATGCACAAGGCGAGCTTGATGTTGAAGAGTTAAAATCTAAATTAAGAAAAGATACCGCGCTTGTTGCCGTTATGTGGGCAAACAACGAAACAGGCGTTATTCACCCTGTTGAAGAAATTGCCGAATATGTAAAATCACATTCATCCGAAACAAGAGTTTACGTTGACGGTGTTCAAGCTGCCGGAAAAATTCCTATGAATGTAAAAGAAACACAAATTGATATGGTTGGTGTTTCAGGACATAAATTCCATGCACCGAAAGGAATAGGTGCATTATATGTAAGACCTGACGTAAGACTTACACCGCTTGTTAATGGAGGACATCAGGAAAGAGGAATGAGAGCCGGAACGGAGAATGTTCCTTATATTGTCGGAATGGGAAAAGCAGCAGAACTTGCTATGGAAAATATGAATCACGAGTTAACCGAAGTAAAAAGGCTACGTGATAAGTTAGAAGCAGGAATCCTCAAAAATGTATTCAATGCTCGTTTAAATACAGGTATTTCAAACAGAGTCCCGAATACCACAAATATTGGGTTTGAATATGTTGAAGGTGAATTAATTTTATTACACTTAAGCGATATAGGAGTCTGTGCAAGTTCAGGCAGCGCATGTACGTCAGGTTCGCTTGAACCAAGCCACGTTTTAAGAGCTATGGGTATTCCGTTTACGGCATTGCACGGTTCAATAAGATTTTCTCTTTCAAGATTTACAAAAGAAAAAGATATTGACTTTGTTATTGAAAATATGCCTAAAATTATGGATAAATTAACAAAAATATCACCGTTCCAAACAGAACTCGAAGAGTTAAGAAAAAGAAAACAAACAGTTTAAATATCTTATTATAACATTGATTTTTGTGCGTGGTTGTTGTATATTAAATGCGTTAGTGTTTATGAAAGGATATTTATATGAGAGTAAGTAGCGTTCAAAGCTATGGAGTTTGTGGTAATTACACAAAGTCTCCTGTGAAACGTTCTAATGTTAGTGTGTCTAGGGTTAACTATCAAAAACAAGTTCCGAATTTTAAAGGTTGTGATGTTTTTAAGATTGTTGGCTTTTTCGCAGGAACTGCAGCATGCTGCGTTCTGGCTCCCGGATTGGCAATGATGGGTTTGGCCGGTGTCGGAGCTATTCCCGGAATGTTTGCGGGTGCTGCAATAGATGATAAAATTGATGAGAAAAACGCTAAAAAAGATTAAATTATAAAAAGTGTTTTCTGTTAAAAAAATATTATCAGCCAAAATATTTTGTGTTGAGAGTTTTATGTGTATATATTAATTCCGTTAATTTTTTTTATATGATATTATTTAAAGAAAGAAGTTATATTATATAAGGAATGTTAACGATGATTGATGATGCTTTCAATATGGTAGTAAAACCGGTTTTGCTTTTCTTAGAAAAGCATTCACCTTTTATTATAGGTGTAATTATAAATTTAGCTTTAATAATGGTTATCAATAAAGTTATTGATGCATTGGAAATTAAGCTGACATCAAAGCTTAGAGAAAAGCATTCGGATTCATCTTTGGTTAATCTTTTGCCGATTTTGATAAAAGTTTTGAAAGCAATAGTTATATTTATGCTTCTGGCAGGATTCCTTCAAAGTTTTGGATATAATGTTTCATCACTCATTGCAGGTTTCGGAATTACAGGTTTAGCGGTAGGTTTTGCTGCTAAAGAAACAATTAGTAACGTGTTCGGCTCTCTGGGTTTATTGGGTGACAGAGTTTATAAAATTGGTGATTATATTAAATTTGATAATATTGAGGGATATGTTGAAAAGATTAATTTGCGTTCAACGTCTATAAGAACTTTGGATAACTTTGTAGTTAATGTTCCGAATAATACGATTGCAAATGAAGCAATAACAAATGTTTCAAAGTGTAAAAAAAGAAAAATTGATATTACGGTCGGTGTAGAATACGGCACTCCAAACGAAAAACTCGACAAAGCTGTTGAGATTTTGAAAGAAATTGCAACAAATGATGAACATATAATCGGTTCAGGAATGTTTACTTCTATTGAGGCTCTTGCAGACAGTTCAATTAATATAAGATTTTTCGGATACACTTCCGAAACAGCTTGGGCTAAATATAAAGTAATTAAAGGCAATTTTATAAGAGAGATTATTCATCGTTTCCGCGAAGAAGATATAAGCTTTGCATTTCCGTCAACAAGTGTTTATATGCATGAGTAAGATATGAAAATCAAGATAATTGCATTAGGAAAAATCAAAGAAAAATTTTTAAAAGACGGGATTGAAGAGTTTTTGAAACGGCTTACTCCATATACTTCGCTTGAAATACTTGAACTTAATCCTGTAGAGATAAAAGATGAAAAATTGACTCAAAAAGCATTGGATGAAGAAGGGATAAATATTTTATCTCATATAAAAGAGGATTCTTATGTAATAACTATGGAGATACAAGGAAAACAGTTGTCCTCTGAGGAGTTTGCAGGAAAAATAAACGATATTACAATGAGCGGAGTATCCGAACTGGTTTTTGTTATAGGTTCGTCTTGCGGAATATCTTCTAATGTTTCTCAAAGAGCTGATTTTAAGTTAAGTATGTCCAAAATGACATTTCTTCATCAATTTGCAAGATTAATTTTAGTTGAACAGATTTATAGAGCATTTAAAATTTTAAAAGGTGAAAAGTATCACAAATAAAAATTTGTGTTAAATTTGTTAAAATCTATGATAAAATTAAATTAAGAAAATAATTGAAGTTTTGATTTAGCGTCCGGAAAAGAGAGATAATTTATGTTTAAAAAGAAATTGCAAACAAATATGGAATCAGAAATTATAGAACAAAAAAAGATTATTCCATATATTTTAATGAGATATATTAATCCGGAAAGCGGAGAGATAAAAATTGATTTGCCTTCCGATATCAGAAAAATAATACTTGTTGCAAGCGGTTCATCTTACCATTGCGCACGTTTTGCAGTTGATTTATTGGAAAAGTTTTCGGGAATAGAATCAAGAGCTATTTATTCAAGTGAGTTTTTGCTTAAAAGTGTTATTCCGCACGATGACAATACTTTATATGTTTTTATAACTCAATCCGGCGAAACGAGTGATACTGTAAAATCGGTTGAGAAAGTTAAGCGATTAACATCACTCAAAACACTTTGTATTACAAATAATGAGCAATCAACTATTTGGAATCTTTGTGATTACAAAGTTGCTTGTTTTGCAGGTGTTGAACATGGTATTGCGGCAACAAAATCTTTTACTTCTCAGATGTTGTGCTTGATATTGATTTCTTTAAAGCTTGTCGAAAATGTTCACGGTGTAGAGGCAACAAAAGATTATAAAGAATCACTGATTCACCTTCCTATAATTTTAGAAAAAGCATTAGGACGAAGAGCGGAAATAAAAAAATTAGCTAATATACTTGCAAAAGAAAAAAATATTATAATAACAGCAGACGGAATTTCTTATTCACTGGCTAAAGAAGCAGCGTTAAAAACAAAAGAAACTTCGTATAAGAATATTAGTGCGGCAATACTCGGAGAGTTTATGCACGGTCATGTTGCAGTTTTAAATATGAAATCAACCTTGATTTATTTAGCAGTAAATAAGATTTCCGAGACTTCCGTATTTAATCTTAACAAAATAAAAAAAGACTATAATCCAAAGCTGATAGTTATAGGACCGGAAGATGGCAGAATAAAATCGGATTACAATATTTATATAGAATGTGAAAACGAGATACAACAAATGTTTGCAAATGTTCTTATATGCCAGCAATTGGCTCTTGAGGTTGCATTAAAACTGAAAAGGAATGTCGACCATCCGAAAGGACTGCAAAAGGTTGTAAAGGATAATATATAAAATTAGTCTTCAAAATCAAAAAGGTCTTTAATATCAACATCCAGTGCTTTAGCAATTTTATAAAGTTTAGATATTTTAAAATCATATTCAGCTCGTTCAATCATACCCATGTATGAACCTGAAAATTCGCATGCAAAGGCAATATCTTCCCGAGATAAATTTTTATTTTCTCTTATATATTTTATGCGATTGCCCAGTTTTTTTCTAAACTCCATAACCATAATAATATTTTCGTTTTGCAAGCCGGACTTGTTCACAAGTGGGACTTGCGTTAATATAGAAAAAGCAAAATAAGGAGATATTAACATGTATAAAAAGACAATAATGATTGATTTAGACGGAGTTTTAAATAATTACACAAAATATGATGAAAATGTTATTCCTGAGATTAAAGACGGAGCAAAAGATTTTTTGCAGCAATTGTTTGAAACAAATTAATATGAGTTAATTTTATTTACATCAAGAAATTTGTTATTGGCATCTCGATGGCTTATAGAAAATAATATTGATAAATATTTTAAAGAAGTAACAAATTTAAAATTGCCGGCATATATTTATATTGATGACAGGGCAATTAAGTTTAACGGAGATTTTAAAGCTTTGTGTAATGAAATTGCAGGATTTCTGGTGTATTGGAAGTGATAACCGTATATCTTGAAAAATGCTGATATTAATGATATTTTAGTTATATGCCGATATAGCTCAGTTGGTAGAGCAACTCATTCGTAATGAGTAGGTCGCGGGTTCAAGTCCCACTATCGGCTTTTAAAATAGTCTGTAAAACTGTATTAGGGATAGAAGAGATATGAAAGTATTGTTATTAAACGGAAGCTCACATAGAAACGGAACGACATTTACGGCTCTTGAGGAAGTATCAAGAGCATTAAAAAATGAACATATTGATACCGAGATATTTCAGCTTGGTAATCCTGAAATTAGAGATTGCAGCGGCTGTCAGGCATGCAGACAATTGGGTAAATGTGTGTATAATGATATTGTAAATGAATTTGTTGCAAAAGCACGTATGGCTGACGGTTTTGTGTTTGGAACGCCTGTATATTATGCACATCCTTCCGGCAGAATACTTTCATTTCTGGACAGAGTTTTTTATTCAGCATCTTCGGCTTTTGCATACAAGCCCGCTGCTGCCGTTGCAGCTGCAAGACGTTCGGGAACTACGGCAAGTTTTGATGTTTTAAATAAGTATTTTACGATATGTAATATGCCTGTTGTTTCATCACAGTACTGGAATAATATTCATGGAAATTCTATGGAAGAGGCAAGACAAGATGAGGAAGGTCTGCAAACAATGAGGCTTCTTGGTCGTAATATGGCTTGGATGCTAAAATGTATTGAATCAGGTCAAAAAATGGGTATTACAAGACCTCAGCCGGAAACAAAAATAAAAACTAATTTTATAAGATGAAATGTTTTTATATAACATTTCCGGAGGCAACTTCTTTTAGTTGTCTGTACAATTCAATTTCTCTTTCGGAAAGTGTTTTAGGGATTTGTATTTCAACGGTGAGAATCATATCTCCGATGGTTCCGTTAATATTTAAACCGCATCCGCTAAGTCTTATTTTTTGTCCGTTTTGTGTGTTAGGCGAGAGTTTTAAGTTAATATTCTCTTCTACAGTTTTAATTGTAATATTTCCTCCCAAAACGGCTTCATAAGGTGTGATGGATATAGTTTTAAGTATGTTATTGCCATCAGTCTTGTAATCAACAGGGGCTTTTATACATACTGTTATATACATATCACCGTTGTTTCCGCCATTAATTCCTTTTTCTCCTTCGCCTGATAATCTTATTTTAGATTTATCTTTGATTCCGGCTGGAATTTTTACGGTGAATCTTTTGTAGTCTGAGATTGTTCCTTTTCCGTTGCAATGAGGGCAAGCCGTACCGTTAATAAATCTTCTTCCGTTACATTTAGGGCAAAC